>Ga0208787_1000170_pt1 | contig 31982 bp, 30 predicted proteins | sample Wag4_2014_7_11_FD_187362 | JGI IMG/M metagenome (GOLD analysis project Ga0208787, IMG submission 187362) | Fresh water microbial communities from Ohio, USA - Utica-2 Time Series HT 2014_7_11 (SPAdes) (version 2) | ecosystem: Environmental > Aquatic > Freshwater > Water tank | place: USA: Ohio...
CCTGGGTCAACCCCGTGATGGCGGACAAGACCCAGGAGTGTTGCGCCATATCGCTGCCAATAGTGTTGTCTTACTGCGCTCGCCTGATCGTCGGGCAGCCGAAGATGATCCGCAACATAACGCGTCATGCGCTGGTTGATCTCGCCCATTACGCGCCACGAGGCGTCATAGAGGGTGTTGTCAAGGTCGAGGAGCCAGAGTGGCCGTCGCCCACCTTGCCTGGGCTCACGGGCCTTTTGAGAAGGTTGAAGACGCAAACGGCTTGTTGTCTAGTGCGACCGGATCATCGTGCCAACACCTTCATTGGTCAGAATCTCGAGCAGCAGGCAATGCGGCACCCGACCATCAACCACGTGAACAGACTGAACGCCACTTTTTGCAGCCTCAAGGGCAGATGAGATTTTCGGCAACATGCCCCCAGAGATCGTTCCATCTTCAAAAAGCCCATCAATTTCTCTTGCTGTTAACCCCGTAATGAGCTTGCCGTCTTTATCCAAAACGCCTGGCGTGTTTGTCATCAGAATCAGTTTTTCAGCCTTCAGTATTTCTGCGATCTTTCCCGCCACAAGGTCCGCATTGATGTTGTAGGTCTCACCCTCCTGACCGGAGCCAATCGGGGCGATCACGGGCACAAATCCGCTGGCCAACAGTGAATGAATGATGGCGGGATCCACTGAGTCGATCTCGCCAACGTGCCCAAGGTCAAACAACTCATCAGAGGTCCCGGGTGCCTTCATCATCATCTTGCGCGCCCTGATGAGTCCGCCATCTTGGCCCGTCAGGCCCACCGCTTTACCTCCGGCGTGATTGATCAGCTCAACGATTTCCTTGTTGACTTGGCCCGCTAAAACCATCTCGACAATGTCCATGGTTTCGGTATCCGTGACCCGCATGCCTTGAATAAACTCGCCTTTCTTGCCGATCTTAGAGAGCAAGGATTCAATCTGGGGCCCTCCGCCATGCACGACCACAGGAAGAATGCCCACCAAACGCAACAAAATAATGTCTCTCGCAAATGATTGCTTTAGGTTCTCTTGCGTCATGGCATTACCGCCATACTTAATCACGACGGTCTTGCCATGAAAGCGGCGGATGTAGGGCAGCGCCTCGGCCAATACTGCAGCCTTTACTGCGCCATCCGGCGACCGTTGCGATGAGCTTGTGGAATCATTCATAGTTCTGCGTTACCTAAGCCTAAGAGATTAATAATCGTCTACACTTCGCCGGATTGTAAGCACCTGCGGGCCAGTTGTCGTTCCCATTACGTTCCGATTGTGTTTCTAATGCTTCCCATAACTCGTGAAAAAATTCCTCTTAGCAATCGCTCAACAAGCCCCCTGGCATAACCGCGCCTGCGCCCAACACTCTCTCGGGGCCGCAGCCGAGACGCCCGCCCGCCTGGCCCTGCCAGCAAGCGCAATAATGGGCTTGTTCGGCGGGCTTGCTGCCGCCTTAGTCTTTTTACTGACTTCCGTGCTGCTCGCAACTCGACCCGCTTTGGTATTGGGTCTGCTCGTCGGCATCTGGTTTGCGATACCTAAGCCAACCCACCCCGGATGGTCTCAGCCACTGGGCTCAAAGTCGGCCATTGCGATCGGGCTGCTTGCCCTCTTAAAGTTAGAAATCCTCGCCGAAATTGATCCGGCGTGGATTCCTGTTGTCCTGATCTGCGGCGCGGCCTGGGCCAGAGTTGCCGCGCTCGCTGCACGTCAAGACCCAGTCATCGGACTCGGCCGAGCAGAGCCCTCGGCGCGCTGGATCAGCCTGCTGATCGGAGCCCTACCACTTTGCTTTTTTGGGCTCTGGCCGGAACCCGTATGGGGCCTCTGGGTCGCTGCCGGCATTGCACTGGTCTTTGCAAGACTGCTGCGGCCCGATCACTGGGCCGCACCGATTGCCGTAAGATGGATGGCCTGCGAGGTGGTCTACTGCCTCTGCGCCTTGGCCCTAATGAGTGCTGCCTCGCTGTCGGAATTTGCCGAAGAAGCTCTCCCCGGCTCATAGATTACGGTTAATCGCCGAACTGACGCTGGCGGAGTTCCCGACGCTGCTGGGCTTCAATGGTGAGTGTTGCAGTAGGCCTGGCAAGTAAGCGCTGCAGGCCGATCGGGTCGCCTGTCTCTTCGCAGTAGCCGTATTCTCCCGAATCGATCCGCGCAAGGGCCTGCTGCACTTTTCTGATCAGCTTGCGCTCGCGATCCCGAGTGCGCAATTCCAGTGCGTGCTCCTCTTCGATCGTCGCCCGGTCGGCCGGGTCGGGAACCAAGACAGTCTCCCGCAGATGCTCGGTAGTTTCTTCAGCATTGGCCCGTAACTCAGCCTCGAGCTCGACCAGTTTTCTTTTAAAAAAATCGAGCTGGGCCGAGCTCATGTAATGGTCGGCGGGCTGTGCAAGTAATTCTTTTTCAGTTGCGATTGATTTAACTGCTGCAGTCTTCATGCGGTCTTACTTTCTTGAATCAGGTACTTTAAAAAATTCATATTAGACATTGCTCTAATCCCTTAACAATTGTATCGCGTGGAAGCTTTCTGCCAATAAAGACAAGCTTTGATTCACGCTGCTCGCCCGCCCCCCAGGGCCTACCCGCTGAGCCCCCCATCAGCATGTGGACGCCCTGAAATACCATCTGGCTGTCACTGCCCTTAATATGAAGAACACCCTTATAGCGCAGAAGCTGCGGGCCGTAGGCCTGGGACACCGCACTCATGAAGCCCTCAAAACGGTCCGAATCGAAGGGTCGTGTGGATTTAAATACAAATGAATGCACATCGTCGATATGGCTGTGGCCGGCGTCTGTATCCAAAAAAGATGGATCAATTTCCAGCGCAGCGTTGAGATTGAATCCACGAATATCGAGGATGTTTTTAATTGGGGTCTGTCCAAAATTCACAGCTTCGATACTGGCACGCAGATTCATCCGGGCCAGACGCTGACGCAGGGCGTCGAGTGCCTCAGCCTCAACAAGATCGCTTTTTGAAATTAGGAGTCGATCGGCGAACCCAACCTGAGATTGGGCTTCGGCGTGTTGGCTGAGTTGCTCGGGGCCATGCAGCGCATCCACTACCGTCACCACCGCATCGAGGAGGAAATGCTCTGCGACCTCATCATCGACAAAAAATGTCTGCGCGACCGGGCCCGGCTCGGCGAGTCCTGTCGTTTCAATAATGACACGATCAAACTGAATCGACCCTGATGCCCTCTTCTCACGCAGACGATTGAGCATCTCGATGAGATCGCCGCGCACGGTGCAACAGATGCAGCCGTTGTTCATCTCGACAATGCGCTCTTTGGTGTCCTCAAACAAGAGTTCGTTATCGATGCTCTCTTCACCGAATTCATTCTCAATCACGGCGATTTTCTCGCCATGTGGCTCGTTCAGAATTCGCTTCAAAAGGGTCGTTTTCCCCGCCCCTAGAAAACCGGTCAAGATCGTCACGGGAATAAGCGGGGCGACTGTTTTTGTTGCAACGGGTGCTGACATGGGTACTCCAGAAATCAATCAGGCAGATCGGATGAATCGGTCGAGGGCTTACGTTTTGCTCTCGGGTGGGCTGCATCATAAACCTGTGCGAGCCGCTGAAAGTCGAGGTGGGTATAAACCTGTGTTGTCGCGATCTGGGCATGCCCCAACATCTCCTGCACTGCGCGCAGGTCACCGCTCGATTGCAGCACATGGCTTGCAAATGAGTGCCTCAGCATATGGGGATGGACGTGGGTCGGCATTCCTGTCTTTAGGGCATGCTGGGCGAATCGACGCTGAACAGTACGGCCTGAGAGACGGGTTCCATTTCGGTTCACAAATAGGGCCTCTGCGGCATGATCCCCTCGGGCACTCAGCCATTGATCGACCGCTTCCAAGGCGGGCCGGCCTACGGGGATACGCCGGGATTTGCCGCCCTTGCCCACCACAAAGACCTCCTGGGCATCGCGATCGATCCATCCCTGTGTGGCCGTCTGCCCAATTGGTGCGCAACGATTGAGGCCCACCAGCTCAGAGAGCCTTAGACCGCAGGAATACATCAACTCCAGCATGGCGCGATCTCGGGCGATAAGAAAGGAGTCCCCCTCGAGCTGAGATGACACAAACTCCACTGCCCAGTCGGTCGAGAGCGCCTTTGGTAACCGCTTGCCTGATTTCGGCGCACGAATGCTTTTGGCAGGATTTGACGATAGGGCAACCCGCTGTGCGGTCCAGTCAAAAAACGACCTCCAGGCCGAGAGCGTGCGAGCAATGCTTTTTGCCGACAGACCCTTCGATCGCCACTGGGCCATTTGTTGGCGAACATCAGCGGAGCGAATCTCATCGATACCATGCTGCGCAAAGGCGAGGCTTAATTTTCTTAAATCCCGTCTGTAGTGCGTAACCGTGACAGGCGAGTAGCGTCGCTCATAGGCGATTGACTCGAGAAACGCTTGAATCAGGCCGTTAAGTGATGAATCTTGCGATGGCATCTTGATTGCCGAGATCGCTATTCATGAGCAGCACGATCCGATGGCTGGACAATCGGCGATAAGGCCGCACTCGCGATCTCGCAGATTCGCTCAAGGAATGCAACGCCGAGATCGGGCGCAAACCGCCGGGCATCAGACGAGCCCAAGACAAGAACACCGAAGGCATCAGGTGCAGCGCCTACCCGAAGGGGTAATACTGCAATTGATTGCGCATCTCGGCCTGACTCGGCCAGAAGGCGAACGGCTGAGGAGATGTTGGCTGCTCCGCAGACCGGCAGGCGCAGGCCATCGATCTGCTCCACATAGTCGGCTGTCGCCGAGCCCGACCAGGCCTCGTTGCGATAAGAGTCCTTCGCGCACCAGACCGAGATTGCGACCATTGGGACAGAAAAGATTTTGGCCAGTGAGTCCGCGAGAAATATAGGCAGTGATTTCTGATCCGTGTGTAAAAACAATCCACGGACCCAATGCTGAATGGATGCAGAGATTGCATCATTTTCTTGTCCGTTACGCAGGAGCTCGGCCAGCTTTAGCTCCATTGATTTAATTCGCTCCCGCAGCACTGAGGCCTGACGCTCAACCAGAGAGATCGCCTGGCCGGATTGCGGATGCGGTACGTTGATCTCCGACAGCAAGCCCGGGCTTTTATCAAAAAAATCCGGGTGTGCCTTTAAGTACTCCGCGACCTGTTTGGCCGTGGGGGTCGATCCGAGATCAATCGTGGGTTCTTTTTGGCTCACAATACAATTACTCCTTCGTATACCGGTTCTGCAGACCCCGTCATCATGACGGAGTCGGAAAGTTCTCCCGACCATTGAATCGAGAGTGTGCCACCACGGGTCTGCACCTCAATGGGCCTGCCGGCCACCAGCCGTCCCTGCCGAATACCTGCAGCCACTGCCGCGCAGGCGCCTGTCCCGCAGGCGAGAGTCTCCCCCGATCCGCGCTCGTAGACCCTGAGTCTGATCCCGCAGTCGGACTGCCACTGCGCAAACCCAGCATTCACCCGTCGGGCAAACCTTGGGTGAGACTCGCACCAGGCGCCGACCTCGGCCACGGGGTACTGATCAACATCAGCCACCCATTGAACCGCGTGGGGGTTGCCCATCGACACGACGGTCACCCAAAAGGCTGCCCCGCCCGGAGCGGTGAGCTGCCAGAGGTCAGCACTGCCCTCTCGTTGATGGGGCAGGGTTACAGAATCAAATCCACTATCGCTTACCGAAAATCGAGGAGGGCCCATATCGACGGTAACCAGACCATCGTCATGAATCGTGGGGGTAATAATGCCCGCCTTGGTACTGACCCGGATCATGCGGGCGGCAGATAGGCCAGCATCCCGGACAAAACGGGCAAAGCAACGGGCACCATTTCCGCATTGCTCAACCTCTTGGCCATCGGCATTGAAGATGCGGTACACAAAATCCGCTTCGCTTTTCTGCCCTGCCGATTGAACCAAGAGAATCTGATCGGCGCCAATGCCAAATCGACGATCCGCTAGGCGACGCCAGTCTGCTGCCGACAAGCTGCCCGATGCGATTGCTTCAAGCACGGCCGGCTGGGTAATCGTATTGATCACAATAAAATCGTTACCGGTGCCCTGCATTTTGGTGAAATGAATCTTCATAGCTGTGGATTATCCATAGACCGCAGGCATTCCAGGTGGACGGGATTTAAATCGTCGATGGGTCCAGAGGTATTGACCCGGTGACTCGAGAATCCGCTGCTCAATAAACGTGTTCATCTTCGTGACCCCCTCGATCAGGGTCTCCTTCGCATCATCATTAGGATGCTGCCAGCCGGGATAAAAACGGGCAACATAACCCTGATCCGTAATCCGAGTCACGAGCGGAACTACCACTGCCCCAAGGAGCCGAGACAGACGAACGACACTCGTTACGGTGGCGGCAGGCTGGCCAAAGAAAGGGGCGAACACCGCATCGCGTACCCCGAAATCCATATCTGGCAGAAAATAAATTGGCAGACCCCGCCGTAAGTGCCCAACAATTTTCGTAATGCTCTGGTTGCGAGAAAGGATTACCGGGCTATTGAATCGTGTTCTTCCCTGCGTGGTCCATGTATCAAGCACCGCATTAGACTGATGGGAATACATTGACGCGAACTGACGTTCGAGCTGAAAACGAACGCCCCCCGCGTCGAGACCAAGAAAGTGGGGCGCAAGGATGATGATCGGTTTATCTTGGTGGGCAAGAAAGTTTTCCATTCCCTCAATCAAGACCCGCTCACGCAGACGTTTTGGCGAACCAAACCAGATCTCAAATCGCTCAAGAAAAGCGCGTGCATAGAAATAAAAGTGCTCCCTTGCAATCCGGGTGCGCTCCTCTTGCGGCCAATCGGGGAAGCAGAGCGCGAGGTTGGTCATGGCAATTGCCCGCCTGCGGGCTGCAAACCGAAATGCCAACCCCCCCACTAATGCAGCGATAGCCCGCAACAACCACCTCGGGCCGAAAGCCAGCAGCCGGCATAGCCAAAGACCAAGCCAGGTGATGGCCTCAGTCATGCGTGACCTCCGGCAGGACCTGGCCCTTGGGAACCTTATAGCGGTTATAGGCCCAGAGATATTGCTCAGGGGCTCGAGCAATCTGTAGCTCAAGCCCGCGATTCATTGCCGAGACCACCTCTTCCAGAGGTGTATGAACAAATTCTTGATCAGACCTCCACTGCACAAATTCCAAATGCCAGCCGGCTTGGGTTCGAATCGCAAGCACCCAGACAATCGGCGCATCCGTCGCCTGAGCGAGCCGGATCGGCAGAGTCATGGTGTAGGCCGGCCGATTAAAAAAATCCGCCCAGACCCCCTCACCGCCACTGGGCACCTGATCGGGAAGCATGCCGATCACACCGCCGGTGCGTAAGGTCCGCAGCAACTGACGCACGCCAGAGGCATTTGCGGGCGCAGTCATTAGATTCTTTGTGGGCCTTAGCCTCTCCATAAGCCTGCGAAACTGAGGCTGACGGGCTGGCCGATAGAGGACCGTGATCGGCACATGCCTTGCAATTGCGCGGGCGGAGAGCTCGAAGGCGCCAAGATGGGGGGTGAGCAAAACAACTCCCTTGCCTGCCTTGGCCAGATCCTTGAGAAGCTCAAGGCCTGAGGTTGTCATCTGATCAACCGCGCGCGAATCACACCAGATTTTGGGCAGCTCTGTCGCGATGAGACCTGCATGGCCAATCGCCGCCCGGTAGAGTGGGCCAACCTTTTGCTTAGGGATTCCCAAGCGCCCGCTGTCGATCGCAATCCGCCAGTTCTCCTTCATGAGACGCCGATAGCGCCCCGAGGCTAGCCAGATCAGCCAGCCAAGGCTTAGCCCGAGACCACGCACCAGCCAGAGAGGCAGGCGCGCAAAGAGTTTGAAGAACACGATCATCTGATTTATAGTTATTCCAATCGCCGATTTAATTCACAACTTGCGGGGCGATGACACAACAGAAGTTTACGTGGTGTCCGACAAATTCCGCTAAAGCGTTTGCCTTGCGCAGATGTCCTGCTCAAAAGGTGCCAGCCGCTCTAGCCCCCGCAGTCCGTGAAGAGTCCGACGATGCTTATCGTGTCGCTTATTCGCTTTTAGGAGGCTTGCCGTGTCTAAAGAATTTCTATTTACGTCCGAATCTGTTTCTGAAGGCCATCCCGATAAGGTGTCGGATCAGATATCCGACGCCATTCTTGATGCGCTCATCACACAGGATCCGCGCTCCCGCGTGGGCGCCGAGACCCTGTGCAATACCGGCCTAGTTGTTCTCGCCGGTGAAATAACGACCAATGCAAATGTGGATTACATCCAGGTCGCCCGTAACACCCTAAAACGTATCGGCTATGACAACACCGAATTCGGTATCGACTACAAAGGCTGCGCTGTCCTGGTTGCTTACGATAAACAGAGCCCCGATATCGCGCAGGGTGTCAATAAAGCCTTCGATAACGACCTAGAGCAGGGGGCGGGCGATCAGGGTCTGATGTTCGGTTACGCCTGCGATGAGACTGAGGTCTTGATGCCAGCGCCGATTTATTATTCACATCGGCTTGTCGAGCGCCAATCTATGTTGCGCAGAGACGGACGTCTGCCCTGGCTACGGCCTGATGCAAAAAGCCAGATCACGCTGCGCTATGTCGACGGAAAACCCGATCGCATCGACACCGTTGTCTTATCAACACAGCATTCGCCCGACATCTCGCTTGAGACCTTAAGGGAAGCGGTGATTGAAGAAATCATCAAGCCGGTGCTGCCAAAGGCTCTTGTTAAAGGCGAGATCAATTACCTTGTGAATCCAACCGGTCGGTTTGTGATCGGCGGGCCGCAGGGTGACTGTGGCCTGACCGGCCGCAAGATTATTGTGGACACCTATGGTGGATCCGCCCTTCACGGAGGCGGTGCATTCTCAGGCAAAGACCCCTCCAAGGTCGACCGCTCTGCTGCCTATGCAGGCCGTTACGTCGCAAAGAATATTGTGGCGGCAGGGCTTGCCAAGAAGGCGCTCATTCAGGTCAGTTATGCCATTGGTGTCGCGCGACCTACCTCGGTAATGGTCACCACAGAGGGTACCGGCCTGGTGTCCGATGAGAAGATCGCAAAAGCGGTTCAAGATGTCTTTGATCTTCGTCCCAAGGGCATTATTCAGATGTTGGATCTGTTGCGTCCAATCTACGAAAAGACGGCCGCCTATGGTCACTTCGGCCGAGAACTGCCAGAATTCACTTGGGAGAAAACCGATCGCGCTGCCGCGTTACGGGCGGCTGCAGGTCTGTAGAACTGCCCGGGGTGCGAGCCCCGGCTCTTTTAAAAATCCCTCGATTGAATTAAACTTTTCGGTCCACTTAAGGGGCGCTGCGAGAAGAACCTCTTCCCAGGCTTGAGTGGCTCACTGTTGCAACGGCGCTCGCGAACCCTTCCCCACGAAAGGAGCGCGAGATGAGCGCTGTTTTAAAACCTGTAACTGCAAATGGTCAACCCGATTACAAGGTGGCCGATCTCTCTTTGGCCGATTGGGGCCGCAAAGAAATTCGTATCGCTGAGACCGAAATGCCGGGCCTGATGGCAATCCGGCAAGAGTACGCATCAAGAAAACCATTGTCGGGTGCGCGGATCACGGGCTCTTTGCATATGACAATTCAGACCGCGGTCCTGATCGAGACCTTAGTTGATCTCGGCGCAGAAGTGCGATGGGCTTCATGCAATATTTATTCAACCCAGGATCATGCTGCAGCAGCGATTGCGGCATCCGGAATTGCCGTCTATGCCTACAAGGGCGAGACACTCGAAGAGTACTGGGACTACACCCACCGAATTTTTGAGTGGCCCGATGCAAAGCCCTCAAACATGATTCTTGATGACGGTGGCGATGCCACTTTACTGCTGCATCTCGGAACCGATGCAGTAAAAGATCCCTCAGTCCTCTCAAATCCCAAAAGCGAAGAAGAGATCTGTCTTTTTAACTCGATCAAGCGGCAACTCCAGAAAGATCCTGGCTTTTATGAGCGCAATCTCAAGGCCGTGATTGGCGTCACCGAGGAAACCACCACCGGTGTTCATCGTCTCAAAGAAATGTCTGCCAAGGGAAGCCTCGCCTTTCGTGCAATCAACGTCAACGACTCAGTGACCAAGAGCAAGTTCGATAACCTCTATGGCTGCCGTGAATCTCTAGTCGACGCAATCAAGCGGGCCACCGATGTCATGATTGCCGGTAAGGTCGCCGTTGTGGCCGGTTACGGCGATGTTGGCAAAGGCTCTGCACAGGCACTTCGTGCACTCTCAGCACAGGTCTGGATTACCGAGGTCGATCCGATCTGCGCGCTTCAGGCCGCCATGGAAGGGTACCGCGTAGTCACCATGGATTACGCGGCAGATAAGGCTGATATTTTTGTAACCGCCACAGGAAACAAAAATGTCATCGACTTCAACCATATGGCGGCAATGAAGGACCAGTCAATTGTCTGCAATATCGGTCACTTTGATAACGAGATTGATGTTGCCTCGCTCTCGACATGTAAGTGGGAAGAGATTAAGCCCCAGGTTGATCATGTGATTTTCCCTGACGGCAAGCGGATCATCCTGCTCGCCAAGGGCCGTCTGGTTAATCTCGGCTGCGGTACAGGCCACCCGAGTTATGTCATGAGCTCGTCATTTGCAAACCAAGTGATTGCGCAGATCGAGCTCTTCTCACATAAGGATTTCTATGAGAGTGGCAAGGTCTATGTCCTTCCCAAGCATCTCGATGAAAAAGTCGCTCGGCTTCAGCTCACGAAACTCGGCGCACAGCTTACTGAGTTAAGTGATGATCAGGCCCGTTATATCGGTGTGCCGGTAGAAGGCCCCTATAAGCCCGATGCCTATCGCTACTAAACCGACGGCGCTCTGCCCGCGATGAGTTCACGCATCAGTCTTAGCCTTGAGTTCTTCCCTCCGAAGACTCCCGAGGCAAGCGAGAAGTTGTTGGTCACTGCAAACCGACTTCGGGAAATTGACCCCGAGTATGTTTCAGTGACCTACGGTGCTGGCGGCTCAACACGCGAAGGGTCGCTCGATACGGTACGCCAGCTGATGCCGGTGTTTTCTCAGGTGGCCCCTCATATTTCCTGCGTTGGGGCTACCACTGCCCAGATTGAAGAACTTCTGGGTCTCTATCAATCCCTCGGCATTCAGCAGCTGGTAGCCCTTCGGGGCGATCTGCCCTCGGGCTATGGTCAAGGAGGGGAGTTCCAGCATGCCGTCGATCTGGTGCGCTTTATTCGCAAGCGCTATGGTCAGGCGTTTAGCATTGAGGTGGCTGCCTATCCTGAGATCCACCCCCAGGCCAGGACCGCAGAAGATGACCTTCGATTCTTTTCAGAAAAAATGTCGGCAGGAGCCAATAGCGCCATTACCCAATATTTTTTCAATTCAGATGCCTACTTTAGATTTGTCGATGACGCTTTTGCACTTGGGGTCAAGGCCCCCATCATTGCAGGCATCATGCCGATTACCAATTTCTCACAGCTCGCCCGGTTTTCTGACGCCTGCGGAACAGAAATTCCCCGCTGGATTCGCCAACGACTCGCGAGCTACGGCGATGACATTGCCTCGATACAAGCCTTTGGACAAGAGGTGGTCACTGACCTCTGCGATCAGCTGATTGCTGGGGGCGTTCCTGGGCTGCACTTCTACACCATGAATCGGGCTGAACCGACGCTTGCGATCGTTAACGATCTGGGGCTTCACGCGCCCATCAGGGTTAAAACGTCTGCCAGCCCTGCTCGGTGACGCAGGCATTCAGATGCAGGTCATGGGGCTCTGCAAACTGTGTGCGATGTAAGCCTTGCGAAAAACATACGCCCACCAATCGGGGCCAGGGTGTTGGAGTTGCTGCAATGGTTCGGTCATAAAATCCCTTGCCTGCGCCGAGTCGCCCGCCAGCTGAATCAATACCCACGCAAGGAATCACCCAGGTATCGCAGGCCAGCGCATCCGCTGTCGCTGGTACCGATAGTCCCATTGCATCTCGAATCAGCGGCGCACCCGGCTGCCAGGCCTGCATCACGAGGGGCTGGTCGCGCGAGACCACTACAGGCAGGGCAAGCCGAATACCACGGGCGTGCCAGGCGCGCCAGGTTGCCATCAAATCGGGCTCTCCACGCCAAGGTAAAAAAACCGCGACATGCGTCCAGCCCTGTAGAACTGCATGGGCTGATAAGGTGTCTGAGATTTTCTTCTCGGCGGCAAGACGGGCCGGGCCAGACATTTTTTCCCGACGACTTAGCAATTGCTTACGAAGGGGATCTTTTGGGATCGATAAGATTTGCGACATTTCAGAGTAAATTTACCCCTTGTGCGCCTAATTCAACAGCCCATTCCTGCTAGGGGAACCCCTTTATTGATTCGATCGCCTGAAATTCAAAGGCTCCTTGCCCGTTTGAGCTCTCTGCATGGGGGTCTTGCCGGGCTATGCCTAGCGCTCTTGCTGCTCGCTAGTGCATCGGCGCTTCATGCCAGCACGAAAAATAACAAAACAACCGGCGAACAAAAAAAACAAACCGAGCACAAAGACAATAAAAAAAACGAGAGCCAGAAGGATTCAAACGCCCTCATCGTGTCCGCCAAAGAAGCTTTTCAGAAAGGCCGACTCCCGGAGCTTGAGCGGCTCATGGTCCGAACCCAAGGCCATCTGCTCGCGGCCTGGCCCGATTATTGGCGGCTAAAACTGTTGCTGGGCATGCCGGGCATCGACGCCAAAGCGATGAAGGCCCACGTGGAGGGTTTTGTTGGGCGTCATTCCAAACATCCACTGAAAGAAAATGCCCAACGTGACTGGGTCAACGCCTTAATTGGCAAGAACCTCTGGGAAGACGCCTCAAAGGCATTAGCGATGCTTCCTGATACCCTGAGTGGGCCTCAGATCGCTTGCGCAAAAGCCAAGCTCGGCATGTTGCCAGTCGATAACCCGTTTGAGAAAGGCCAATTTGCATCACTGGCCATCGGGCAGGAGACAAGTGATGCCTGCATTGGACTGGTGGACCAACTCGCCAAAGACGAGCAAGTCAGCCTTGCCTACCTAAGACAGCGTGCACGTTGGGCCGCGCAAGTCGGCAGTGACTCTAGCTATGGCCGCTACATCGAGGTGTTGCGAACCCAGGCCAAGGTGCAAGATACCCATAGCCGCGGGCCGGATCCCGTTAAAACCGAGACATTGCTTGGCGAGATTCTCAAGACTGCTCGCGTCAATAGCCTTTCATCGCTACAAAGCTATAAAAATCAGCGTAAATCGCTAACACCGGATCAGGCCCACTACGCAGCCTTCGCTGTTGGTGCAGCACTCTGGCAACGCAGTCATAACGAATCGTGGACCATGATGCTAGAAGGTTGGACAAGCCTTGCTCAGCAGCCCTCTTTTGCGCTGCAGATTGCAGCCCGTGAGGCCATTCGACGTTACGAATGGCCACGATTACTTGAGATCATTGCAGCGATGCGCGAGAGCGATCAGGTCGAGCCTACGTGGCAATATTGGAAAGCAGTGGGATTGCGTGAGACCCAGAATAAAACAGCCGCCGAGGCGATTCTCGTTAACCTACGGGATGATTTTGGTTTTTATGGGATGCTAGCCCGAGAGAGTCTTGGGTCGACAATCAAGATCCCAACGCCGGCAGCGGTGACGCTCACGCCTGCCGACAGGCAGCGGCTCGATAAAGACCAAAGCCTGGCCCGAAGCTATGCCTTAGTGAAGGCTGGCCTTCGCGGCGAGGCGGTTATGGAATGGTCAGCCGCAATGCGGGACCGCTCAGACACCGAGCTGATTCAGGCAGCTCTACATGCGCGGTCAGCCGGTTTCTATGATCGAATGATTGCAGCCGCTGATCGCACCCGGCAAGAGCACGACTTCTCGCTGCGCTTTCCCGTGCCTTTTAAAGAGACGGTACTGCCCGCCGCAAAAGAAAACGCAATTGACCCATGGTGGGTCCTTGGATTGATTCGACAGGAATCACGATTTATCCCCGATATCAAGTCCTCAGTCGGTGCTTCTGGTCTGATGCAGATCATGCCTGCAACAGGGAAGATGCTTGCGAAAAATAGTGGCATGAAGAATGTTGCAGGCCTCCATCTCACCGATGTGAATCTCAATGTAAAACTTGGAACGACTTACATGCGTCAATTACACGAGCGCTTTGGTGGCTCGGCCCTTCTCGCATCAGCCGCCTACAACGCGGGGCCATCTCGGGCCGTTAGCTGGCGGGCTGCCTTACCGCAACGGATTGATGGTGCAGCCTTTGCCGAATCAATTCCATTTTCAGAGACCCGGGACTATGTAAAGCGTGTACTTGCCAATGCAGTTCTTTACCATGCGGTTCATAATGGTGGGGTTGTACCCTCGCTCAGGCAGCTGCTTGGTGAGGTCCTTCCCGACTAGTTCGTGACCCCGGAGTGATTTATGGCTTTACTACATGCAGATGTCGTTCTTGTTGGCGGCTCAGGCTTTATCGGCCGCTCGCTTGCGTCCATTCTGATTTCCCGCGGACAATCCGTGCGCGTGATTACCCGCAATCGCGAACAGGCTAAAGAGCTCTGGCTATTGCCAAGAATTGAAATCGTGCAGGCCAGTCCGCATGATGAGGCCGATCTCTACAACGCATTTGAGAATGCAGATGCGGTCGTCAATCTTGTGGGGGTATTACATAGCAAACCCGGTAAGCCTTGGGGGCCCGATTTCGACGCCGCCCATGTCAAGCTTCCGGCGCGGATCGCACGCTGCATGAATCGACGAAAAATTCGCCGACTCATTCACATTAGTGCGCTCGGGGCGGCGGACCAGGCACCCTCGATGTACCTGCGCTCAAAGGCCGCTGGTGAAGCCGCCTTACGGGCGAATCAGAATATTGATGTCACGATCCTGCGGCCCTCTGTCGTCTTCGGGGCGGATGATCAGTTTATGAATCTATTTGCCCGATTACAGCGATTCGCGCCAATCGTTCCGCTTGCAACTCCGCATGCCCGTTTCCAGCCCATTCATGTAACCGATCTAGCCAATGCAATCGCCAACTGCCTTGAGAAACCTTCAACCATCGGAAAAAACTACGAGTGTGTTGGGCCAGATGTACTCACCCTTTATGAACTCGTTCACTGGGCCGGTGCCTATGCGGGCTGTCCAAGGCCCATCATCCCGCTTCCGGATGGCGTCGCCTGGATGCAGGCCTGGATCATGGAGAATCTTCCAGGCAAGCCGCTCTTATCGCGCGATAACCTCGCCTCTGCCAGTGTGCCCAATATTGGTAGCGCACCAATGTCTGCAGATCTCGGAATACCAAACCCCTCATCAATTCATGCCGTGATTCCTACAACCCTTGGTGGGGAATCGCCCCGGCAACGGCTGTCGCATCGCCGTGCAAAGACATAATCCCGATTTCGCGGCCTTGGTTCCGGTCCGCGATACAGCCTGCAGAAAACTCCCACCCTCGGTAAAGATCTATTGCGTCGGTGGCGCGATCCGTGACTGCCTTCTCAAAGAGCCCTCAGGCGATCGTGATTTTGTGGTTGTTGGCGCCCGAATCGAGGACATGGTGGGCGCGGGATTTACCCCTGTTGGCAAAGACTTCCCAGTCTTTCTCCACCCCAGCACCCACGAAGAATATGCGCTTGCAAGAACTGAGAGAAAGAGTAGTAAGGGCTATAAGGGGTTCACGTTTAATGTCGACCCGAGCGTCACTCTGGAAGACGATCTCTCACGCCGAGATCTAACAATAAACGCCATCGCACTCGACGAAAGCGGGCAGCTAATTGATCCATTTCGCGGTATTGACGACCTTCACGCGAAAACCTTTCGGCACGTGAGTCCGGCGTTTCAGGAAGACCCTGTTCGACTATTACGACTCGCCCGGTTCGCAGCGCGGTGGCCTGATTTTGTAATTGCAGACCAGACACAAATGCTCTGTCAATCGATGGTTGCGTCCGGCGAGGCCGATGCATTGGTGGCGGAGCGTATCTGGCAGGAAATCGGTAAGGGACTTGAGGCGAAGACCCCCTCGCGCATGATGAGGGTCTTAGAAGACACAGGGGTCTGGGCCGCAATTACGAAAGGCGCAGGCCGTGTTCAGAGGAAAGCTCTAGATCACCTTGATAGAGCAGCCGAGGAAAATCTCCCGTCTGAGGGCCGCTATGCTCTACTCATTCATAATGCTGGCGTTGACTGTTTTGAGCCTGCTTTGTTTAAGGCCCCAAAATCCCACCAGGCACTCGCGAGTCTGCTAACCCAGAGTTTTTTAACTCGAGACTCCTTGATCGATGCCCTTGATCACATCACAGCCGCATCCCCTGAGTTGATCTTTAATTGGATAACTGCAACAGACATCTTGCGTAAACCCGAGCGGTTTGAATTGCTTCTTGGATGTCTAAGAGTCGCAAATTATCTCAGTCAAGACCACGCAAATACACTTCAAGGCCTAGCCCAGTGGGTTGTTGGTGAGGCGGCAGGCAATGCGGTTGCAGCCGCAGCCGCAGCCTGGCACGCTAGAGAGGCCAAGGGGCCGATAGGCGATGGCCCAGGTCACGCCGGCAGCATCGCAGAGGTGGTTCGGCTAGCGCGGATTGAACACCTGCGGCAGTCTCCATTATTTTCCTAAACGATCGCCTGCAATAAAGCCTTTCTCGATCAGGGTCTGACGCCTCACTGAATCAAGGTTTTTTGTAAGCAGCATTACTTTGAAGCGTTCACCCATCTCCGGTTCTGACAAGAGTTGATGCAGGGCCTGTTGGTGTCGCGTGCGGCTGATGGTGTCGGTCGTCTGGTCAAGGATGTTCTGAGCAGACTCTAAGATTCCAACATTGATCAGAAATCGGGCCTGAGTCACAAGGCCATTGACCTGAAAACCCGCCTGCTCGGCCTCGCTACAGAGCTGTGAAAAATCAACGTGGGCGGTGAGATCCTGCTCACCAACGCGCTTTAATAACTCATCAAAATCATCAATGCGCTGATGGCGGTAGTGCGCGCATAAGGATCCTTTTGTTCTGCCGGGATGATCGAGCTCTGGGCGCATAAAGCCATAATCAATCAGCACAATCGCGCCGCTATCAATTGATTCCGACAGGCTATTTAGCCAGGCTGCACTCCAGGGGTTGTACTCCCCGCGGTAACCACTATCCCAATGAAGGCCAAGCGCCTCTGCATTACGATGCCGCTGCTGCACAACTGCGCTAAGCCCAGCCGATGCAGGCCTCGGCGCCCAACGGAATTCTGACCCCTCACTTGTCCTATCGGAATCAATTTCAACACCCCACTCAAGGACGGTCTGTGCATCCACCCACTCGAAGCACTTAACCGGCATTGCATCAAGAACCTCATTTGCAATAACGAGCCCTGAAAACCCATCAGAAAGGGTCTGACTCCAGCGCACGGTCTTAAAGCTCTCGGTTGCCTGGCGCTGAAGTGCCTGTAAGTTGGCACTGAGTTCGATCTCCTCAAGATGACAGGTGATCTGATCGCGCTGCGCACAGCTCAGTAAAGCGGCCGCCAAGTCCCCCCGGCCACCGCCAAACTCTCGGATTCGAAACGGGTCTGCCTGCGAGGCAAGCGGACGAGCCCAATGCCAGATTGCCTCGGCAAGCCAGGGCCCGAGCATTGGCGCAGTGAGAAAATCCCCAGAATCGGCGGGGTCTGCCGAGCCCAGCCCCCCAAAAGGCCGGCCGCCACCGCAGTAATAGCCGAGACCAGGGGCATACAAGGCTAACCCCATAAAAAGATCAAAGCCGATCCAGCCTCCGGATTGCCCGACCTCATCCCGAATCATTGCGCTCAGTGTCTGCATAGTCTGGCAGGGTATCAAAGCTACACTGTGGGCCATGTCTGAAAATCTCACAGCCGCACCTGCCGCCCAAGTGCCCACTGCCGCGTCCGCCTCGAAAGCATGCCTCATTACGGGGGGCGCCGCCCGACTGGGTAGGGTGTTTGGATTAGCAATGGCCCGCGCCGGCTGGGATGTTGCGATTCATTATCGGAAATCCCGAGAGCCCGCCTTGGCGCTGGTGGCCGAGATCGAAACGCTTGGCCAAAAGGCGGTCGCGATCCGCGCCGACCTTGGAGAACCCGACGATGTTGCCCGGCTGTTTGAGTCGGCATCACAACACTTCCCCCATCTTCGTGGTGTGATTAATAACGCCTCGATGTTCTCTTTTGATCGCCCAGAAAACTCTACAGCCGACCTGCTGCGACGTCATTACGATACCAACCTCATCGCGCCCACCCTGCTCACGCAAAAACTCCATCAGTTTCTCGCTCCGAAGTATCAAGAGGGCGAAGATCCATTAGGCGTTGTCATTCATCTGCTCGACCAGAAACTTGAAAATCAAAACCCCGATTTCTTCTCCTACACCTTATCGAAATCTGCACTCCAGAGCGCAACCACCCTCGCCGCAATGGCGTTCGCCCCGGTGCTTCGGGTAGTGGGTGTTGCACCCGGTATTACTCTGCCTTCGGCAGACCAGACCAGCGATGAATTTAAGGCTACTCATGCCATGACACCGCTGGGTGCCTCAAGCCGGCCCGAAGAAGTCGCCAATGCGGTGGTCTGGCTAGCCCAGGCAAGAGCCGTGACCGGTACGATGGTGCTGGTCGATGGCGGCCAGCACCTGATGGCGCAATCTCGTGATGTCATGATGGCCATTCGACAACGATAGATCCCAACCAGACCCTATGCAAAATCCCACCCTCAATGCACCTCTCTTATCAGACTGTCGGAAGATCTTTTTACGCGAATTGTCGCTTGATGCCTCAATTGGATTTCATGACTTTGAGAAAAAGACGCGTCAGCGCATTCTGATTAGTATTGATTTGTTTGTCCCGATCCTATCGAGCACGTCAGACCGCGACGACGTTCAGGATGTGGTCGACTATGACTTTGTGCGCAATGCGATCGCAGCACTCACACAATCACGCCACTTTAATTTACAAGAAACGTTAATTGATGAGATATGCACCGTCTGCCTCTCTCAGCCAGGTATTCGGGCTGTCCGTGTCGAAACGCAGAAACCGGATGTCTATCCGGATTGCAAGACTGTCGGGATCGAGGTTTTTCGCTGGGCGAACGCCCAGGTTCAACGGTCAGCCCAGTCCCTGAAAGCGTAACCATTCTATGGGAGCTCACGACAAATCTGCTTTTGAAGTCAATAAGCTTTCCAAGCGATTACACCGATTAACGGGTCAGGCCATCATCGATTTCAATATGATTGAAGAGGGTGACCGGGTAATGGTCTGTATGTCGGGCGGCAAGGACAGCTACGCCATGTTAGATATTCTATTGAGCCTGCGCGAGCGTGCTCCGATTGATTTTGAGGTGATTGCTGTCAATCTTGATCAAGGCCACCCGGGATTCCCGAAAGAGACCCTGCCAGATTATCTTCGCTCCCGAGGGGTTGCGTTTCACATCGAGAACCAAGACACCTACTCGATCGTCAAGCGGGTGATCCCCGAAGGCAAAACCATGTGCTCGCTCTGTTCACGGCTAAGACGCGGAGTGCTCTATCGGGTCGCCTCTGAACTGAAGGCGACAAAAATTGCCCTCGGTCATCACCGAGATGACATTCTTCAAACGCTTTTCCTAAATCTTTTTTTTGGTGGCAAGCTCAAATCAATGCCGCCCAAACTGGTCTCGGACGATGGGCGCCATGTCGTTATTCGTCCGCTGGCCTACTGTGAGGAAAGAGATCTCGCCCGCTGGTCAGACATTCAGAACTTTCCAATAATCCCTTGCGATCTCTGCGGATCCCAAGAGAATCTCCAACGCCAGCAGGTCAAGCAGATGCTCAACGATTGGGAACGGAGATTCCCGGGCCGTATTGAATCCATGTTTCAGGCCTTAGGTAATGTCGTACCCTCACACCTACTTGATCCAAAGCTCTATCCCTTCAAGGGTCTGCAACCAACCCAGCAGCCAGACCCAAACGGTGATCAGGGATTTGATTTTGAATTCCCAGGCAAGACAGAGCACACTCTCGTCTTTGCGCCAGATGCCCCGAAGGCGTCTTAAGTCGACGATGTTCGTCCGAAGCGGCTCGAAGCCCTAGCGTCCTCCTACCCAAGTCATTCCTATGCGTTCTTTCTTTCGTCTTCTCACCATCCTGCGGACAGTCCTGCGGTTTGGTCTTGATCAGCTTGCTCTCGGCGGTGCAGCAAAGACCTTCGATTCGCGTCTACTTAACGGAATCATCGCGGTGTCACGCTTGGGTAGGCCTATGCGGGCCCCACGTGGTGTCCGCATACGACTAGCGCTCGAACATCTCGGTCCGATTTTTGTGAAGTTTGGCCAGGTCTTATCCACACGCCGAGATGTGCTCCCTGAAGATATCGCAGATGAATTAGCGAAGCTGCAAGATCAGGTTCCACCCTTTGATAGCGCTCTTGCCGTTGCAACAATTGAGAATTCTCTGGGCCAGCGTATTGAAGAAATTTTCTCTGAATTTGACCGAATACCGGTTGCAAGTGCCTCGATTGCACAGGTCCACCTTGGCCGACTAATCGATGGCCGAGAGGTTGCAATCAAGGTTCTGCGCCCAGGAATGCTCAAGGTTATTGAACAAGACCTTGGTCTGCTTCGACTGATCGCGGGATTTGTCGCTAGGTTTTCATCCGATGGCCGTCGTCTAAAGCCTGTCGAGAATGTCGAAGAATTTGATGGTTACCTGCATGACGAACTCGATCTGGTCCGCGAGGCAGCCAATGCAAGCCAGCTGCGCCGAAATTTCGAGGACTCAGACCTACTCAAGATTCCAGAGATGATCTGGGATTACTGTAGAACCGACGTAATCGTGATGGAGCGCATCTATGGGATTCCCATTAATCGGTTCGATCGGCTTGAGGCTGCCGGAATTGATCTAAAACAACTGTCACGGGATGGCGTTGAAATCTTCTTTACACAGGTATTTCGTGACGGCTATTTCCATGCGGATATGCACCCTGGCAATATTCTGGTGTCAGATCGAGGCCCCCACTTTGGCCGGTACATCGCGCTTGATTTTGGCATCGTCGGCACGCTGTCTGATTTTGACAAGAATTATTTGGCTCAGAACTTCCTCGCCTTTTTCCGCCGTGACTACCGACGGGTCGCCGAGCTTCACGTTGAATCTGGCTGGGTTCCAGCCGATACCCGTGTCGATGCGCTAGAGACAGCCATCCGGGGAGTCTGTGAACCATTTTTCGATCGACCACTAAAAGAAATTTCATTAGGCCAGGTTCTGGTCAGGTTATTTCAGGCATCACGGCGTTTTAATGTTGTGATTCAGCCGCAACTTACCCTACTGCAAAAGACCCTGCTCAATATTGAAGGCCTGGGCCGACAGCTCGATCCCGACCTTGATCTCTGGAAGACCGCAAAGCCGTTTTTAGAGCGGTGGATGCAAGAGCAGATTGGGTTTAAAGCCTTACGCGGATCGCTCCAAAAAGAGGCGGAACGCTGGTCTCAGACCCTGCCACAGATCCCAAGGCTAATCCATCAAGCCCTCAGCAACGCAGCCCGTGATCAACAGCCCATACTAGAACAACAGATCCAGGCCCTCGCACGCTCCCAGCAACTCATAAAACAGGTTCTCGGGGTTGTCATCGGTCTTTTGCTGGCACTGCTGGCCATGATGGGCTATTTCTTGGGCGCTCCCCTCCTATAATTGCGAGGTAGTGCCGCCCACGACTGGGCGGCAACGAGCCACCCCTTAACCTAAATTCATTGTGGATCGCGAAAGGAGCCCCCGATGCTGCTCTGGTTAGTAATTGCGTATCTCGCCGTCTCGGTCGGTATTGGTCTGTATGCAGCAACAAAGGTGCATAACGCCAAGGATTACATTACTGCGGGGCGCAACCTCCCAATGGCCTTTGTCCTGGCAATGGTCTTTGCAACATGGTTTGGTGCCGAGACGGTACTGGGTATCTCTGCGACCTTTCTCGAAGAAGGCTTTCGGGGGCTAATTTCAGATCCACTTGGCGCATCAATCTGCCTCGTGGTCTTTGGGCTCGTTTTTGCACGGCCGCTTTATCGGATGAACCTCATGACTCTGGGTGACTACTTCCGGATTCGGTATAACCGACAGACGGAACTGCTGCTATCGATCTGCATTATCGTGTCCTATCTTGGCTGGGTCTCGGCTCAGATCACCGCCTTAGGCCTAACCTTTAACGTTCTATCCAACGATCTAATCTCGACCCATCAGGGCATGCTCATCGGGGCGGGTGTAGTCTTGATTTACACCCTGTTTGGCGGCATGTGGTCCGTCGCGCTCACGACCTTCGTGCAGATGATTGTGATCGTTATTGGCCTACTACTCGTTGCCAATAATGCAGCCGAACAGGCGGGTGGTGTGGCCAGCGTCATCGCAAAGGCGAGCGCTGAGGGTAAGTTTGATTTTCTGCCCACCTTCGACCCCATTGATATGCTGGGCTGGATTGCCGCACTTCTCACAATGGCGCTTGGGTCAATTCCGCAGCAGGATGTATTTCAACGGGTTAATGCATCAAAAAATGAGACTGTGGCGGTCTGGGGTACCACCCTCGGAGGAGTCGCCTATTTCTTTTTCGCGGCCGTACCGCTGTTTCTTGCCTACACCGCCAATATTATTGACCCGGCAATGGTGAAGAAATTTCTAGCTGATGACTCACAGATGATTCTGCCCACACTCATTCTGAATCACATGCCATTTGTCATGCAGGTCGTTTTCTTTGGTGCGTTAATTTCTGTAATCATGAGCACTGCCTCAGGTACCTTACTTGCGCCTTCGGTGACATTCACAGAAAACGTATTGAAAGGCTTTGCGCCCCGAATGACCGATCACCAGTTCTTATGGGCAACCCGAATGACGGTTTTAGTGTTCACGATTGTTGTGACCTACTATGCCATTGCAACCGACTCCAATATTCACACCATGGTCGAGAACGCCTATCGCATTACTCTTGCAGGAGCCTTCGTTCCGCTCGCGGCAGGGTTGTTCTGGAAAAAAGCCAGTAATCTTGGGGCTGGGCTCGCTATCGCCCTTGGTCTTACAACCTGGATCGTTCTTGAAATGACCGGCGTCGAGGAGCCTGTAGAGCCTCAGCTACTTGGTCTGCTTGCAAGCCTATTTGGAATGCTGCTGGGTTCCTGGGTTTCTCCAAATCAAGGCCATGGTCATGGCGGAGATGCAAAACACGTATGAATATCGTGATCCTGGCTGCAGGTAAGGGCACCCGGATGCACTCCGAGCTTCCAAAGGTGTTGCACCCGATTGGCGGTGCGCCCATGCTGGGTCATGTGCTCAACACTGCGCTTGCGCTCGCGCCAGAATCTATCGTAATCGTCGTGGGCCACGGCGCAGACGAGGTAAAAGCCTCTTTCGCACCAGCGGTCAGTACCTCCAAGATTCCGATTAACTGGGTGAACCAGGATCGCCAGCTGGGCACTGGCCACGCCGTAGCCCAGACGATCGATTTTTTAAAAGCGCAGACCACCTTGGTCTTATACGGTGACGTACCGCTGATCACTCCAACCACACTTTCACGGCTCATCCGTGCTGGGCAGGCCGGCCATGGGATGGCACTACTCACCGCCCAGCTTCCGGATCCCAAGGGCTACGGTCGAATTGTGCGTGAGCCGAAGCAGGCCAATGGGGCGATTCAAGCAATTGTCGAGGATAAGGATGCCTCTCCAGAGATTCAATTAATCTGCGAGATCAACACCGGAATTCTGCTCGCGCCCACACCTGCTCTGGTCCGCTGGCTTTCTGCACTAGAAAATAACAACGCACAAGGCGAGTTCTACTTAACGGATATCGTCGAGATGGCTTACAAAGAAGGGCTCGCTATCGCCTCTGCCCAGCCTGATGACCTCCACGAGATTCTCGGTATTAATAACCAGGCACAGCGGGCACAGCTAGAGCGCTACTATCAGTTGCGACTCGGACAGACCCTCATGGATTCCGGGGTTCGGATTATCGACCCCTCACGCCTTGATATTCGAGGCAGTCTACTCTGTGATCAGGATGTATCAATCGATATTGACTGCATTTTTGAAGGCGCAGTCACAATCGAGAGCGGTGCAACCATTGGCCCGTATTGTGTGATCCGCAATAGCCGGATTGGCAGAGGTGCCCATATCGAGGCGTTCTCGCATATCGATGGCGCCGATATTGGCCAACAGGCAACCGTTGGGCCTTATGCACGACTGCGCCCAGGAACTAGTCTTGGAGAGGGCACGCATGTTGGCAATTTCGTTGAAATTAAGAACTCTCAACTCGGTGCCCGTTCAAAAGCAAACCATCTCTCCTATCTTGGTGATGCAACAATCGGCAGCCGGGTAAATGTTGGAGCCGGTACGATTACCTGTAATTATGATGGCGCCGAAAAACATCGAACCGTCATTGAAGACGATGCGTTTATTGGCTCCGATACGCAGCTCGTTGCACCGGTGACCGTGGGGCGTGGTGCAACCCTTGGCGCAGGAACAACCCTAACCCACGATGCCCCCGCAGATGAACTGACGCTCTCACGAAGCCAGCAAGTCACCATCAAGGGATATAAGCGCCCCCACAAGAAGGCTCACTAGAAAAGGAAATCCCACCGCTATGTGTGGAATCGTTGGTGCAATTTCAGCTGTTCGCTTAAAACGTAATGTTGTTCCGATCCTGATCGAAGGTTTAAAAAAGCTTGAGTATCGTGGTTATGACTCAGCAGGTTTGGCGATTCAATCAACAAACGGTTTAATCAGAACAATAAAACGGGTTCGTGCGGTGGGTCGCGTCGCTGCGCTTGAGTCGCAGTCTGAAGGGCTAACCGCAACAAGTGGAATTGCCCATACGCGTTGGGCTACACACGGTGCGGTTAATACCGATAACGCTCACCCTCATATTTCAGAGCGTGATGGCCTAAGCATCTGTGTGGTGCATAACGGTATTATCGAGAACCATGAGGACCTTCGTATCGCCCTTCAGGCAAAGGGCTATGTCTTTATCTCAGAGACTGACACTGAGGTTATTGCGCACTTAATCCACGATGTCCGTGGAAGAACCGCCAGCCTAAAAGAGGCGGTGGAGTCTGCCCGACATCAGCTAGAAGGCGCATATGCAATCGCAGTGCTCTCTAATCGAGACCCAGATGTGTTGGTCGGCGCCCGTCATGGAGCGCCGCTTCTCGTTGGGTTAGGTACATCAGAAAATCAAGGAGCTCCATCAGGCGACAGTGAGAATTTCCTTGCCTCAGATACCTCGGCGCTGCTTCAGGTAACCCGTCGAATTATTTATCTTGAAGATGGTGACCTCGTCTGCCTTGCTGCAGACCAGATTCAGATCTTTAATCAGGATAACCTGCTGGTTTCTCGTCCCGTAACCGTGAGTGCATTGTCCCTCGATGCAATCGAGCTTGGGCCCTACGCCCATTACATGCAAAAAGAGATATTTGAGCAGCCTGGCGCGATTGCCGCAACACTTCAAGAGGTGATTGGCGCTAAGACCCTAAGCTCCCAGCTCTTCGGTGCAGACGCCCAACCGCACTTTGCGGCTACCCAGCAGATCCTGATTCTTGCCTGTGGTACAAGCTTCCATGCGGGGCTTGTCGCTAAATACTGGCTGGAATCCATTGCAAAGATCCCGGTCTCAGTCGAGATTGCGAGCGAGTATCGCTATCGCGATAGTGTGGCACTCCCCGGCACACTCGTGATCACCATCTCTCAGTCAGGCGAGACAGCCGACACGCTAGCAGCGCTGCAACATGCGATTGCGAAGGGAATGACCAGCACGCTATCCATCTGTAATGTGCCTGAGTCTGCTTTGATTCGAGCATCGGCCCTGAGGTTTCTAACCCGCGCGGGGCCTGAAATTGGAGTAGCCTCAACAAAAGCATTCACCACACAGCTAGCAGCATTGTTTCTTCTCGCTTTGGTGCTCGCAAAGACACAAGGCCGTCTTTCTGCAACCAACGAGAAGCAATCCATAGAGCAGCTACGCCATCTGCCCGCAGCAATCATGCAGGTTCTTGCAGCCGAAGCCGATTTCAAACGCTGGGCAGCACGGTTTGTACACAAGCAGCATGCCCTGTTTCTGGGCCGCGGTATTCACTATCCAATCGCTATGGAGGGCGCTTTAAAGCTTAAAGAAATTAGTTACATCCACGCCGAGGCCTATGCGGCAGGCGAACTCAAGCACGGCCCTCTCGCCTTGGTGGATTCCGATATGCCAGTGATTGCGGTTGCACCAAACGACCAGCTTGTTGAGAAGCTTAAGAGTAACCTGCAGGAGGTTCGTGCACGCGGGGGCGAGCTCTACATCATTGCTGATAAAGGTTCTGCAATCACTGCGTCTGAAGGCGTAAACCTGATCTCGCTTGGTGATCATGCGGGGCTCCTTTCGCCCATACTCCACGTTATTCCGCTTCAATTATTAGCCTATCATGTAGCACTTGCGCGCAACAATGACGTGGATAAGCCCCGAAATCTCGCTAAAAGCGTTACGGTGGAGTAATTTCGTACGGGGGTAGAGATGCAGACGACTTTGTTGTTCGTTACGCGGTTACCGTCAGAACCAAGAGGCTCATGGTTGGCTCGTACAACGCCTATCAGACAGAGCTTTCCGACAGAGTCATAGCGCTAAGAACCCACTCTGGGCTGACCTACAAGGCGATCGCTAAAAGACTGACTGGGGCGGGCTACCTCACCCCTAGAGGATCTGAATTAACCGCTGAGGGAGTATTTTCTATCCTCAAAAAACGACTCGCGCGAGACGCACGGTTGACGACGCGCCCTGAGTTTTTGCTTTCGGATATTTCTATTGATCTAAGTGCGTTTAAATAAGGGCGCTTCAAACCCGTTAAGCCCGCTGTTTGAAGCTTGCTAAATTGCTACGACTACCACGACCGTCGTTGAATTATGGCTCCCTGAAAACGAATACTCTTTCTGGGGCGACCGCTTGATTGCTTCTATCAGCTTCTCCTTGCTGATTTTTGTTCCCGCCTTCTCGGTGGCTTTGACTAACTGTAGACTCATGCTCTAATTCCTTTTTCTTTCTCTTTCGATTGAATTTAACCCACTCTTTAAAGCTAAGCATATAGACCCCTTAGAAAAGCTCTGATCGAACCCGTCGAAAGCCCTCTGGGTTATTGAAGTGCTCATTGAAGAAGCGTTTCAGCGCATACCTTGCAACCTGCGAGCGGTTGTACCCCAGTCGCTCACATAAATTGTCAAACTTTCCTACGAACTCCTCAGTAGTTCTAAGTGCCAAGATTCGGTCTCGATTGATGTTCATTCAGTCTCCTGTTTTCTGTCTAGACTGTTCTATTTAGGTTTTTTTACCCTTGTAAAATTGCACGCGCGAGAATAGTCATTCGCTCACGTAGGGTCCTAGAGTTTTTTAGTCTCTAACCTATTAAGTTTTATGACTTCAAGTGGTTTGGTTTCTCATCCGTTTTTTAGGCTATGAGTATCAGATAGAGATCAATGGTCGATTTCTGTTGTAGCTTAATTGGGCTTCTTTAAATCGGATCTCGTTTACTAGTGATTCGAATTTACAATGTAAGAAATTTTTATGCGGTAGCGTTTTTTAGACGCAACTTACCTTATGCAGGTAAGTTACATTGGTCATGCGTCTAGCATTTTCCGTCCGCACTCCGCTATGAGTCGCCAGTATTTGGCAGGGGCGGTTAGCCGATCTCCCTTTACGCTCAGTCTTACAACACCAACGGTAGCAACCAGTAGCTTAGCGAAGCAACATCTGGTTGCTCAGGGGTTATCGTCGTACAGTGCCCCTATCGTGAAGTTTTCAAACTTCTTTTAAGGATTGAATTTGCGGTCTGCGTCATCGCCACACCTGCTTTTGCCAGTGGTTAACGGGTAGTTCGTTACTACTATTCAGAACAAATTCAAGCCTTTTAAGGCGCCTTCCGAACCAGCCGACGAAACGCACCAGTATGGTGCGTCGCAACAAAAGTAAGCGATTCGTTTTATGGTGCCACTTAGGTATTTAGTCGCCGAAAGACCTGATTTTTGGATTTTTACAAAAAAATCTTTATATTTTCATATAGTGAAATTAGCAGCGTAAGTGGCTTTTAGATGCCAATTCAGACCCTGGACTGACGCTTAACTAAGGTCGCCGAACAGCCTTTATTACCACTAACATTGGAGCCGCTAATATTTATGTTAGTGCACACTGACTTTAAGAGGTTAAAAAGGTGGTTTTAGCTTATGTCCGTGTTTTTGCGGTCCAGCAGGCGTGGCTCTGCCTCGTCAACGAAAAAAGCAAATCTTGCCTACGTAAGTCTTTTGAAATTCGTTGAACCCTAGTCACGGAATAATAGTTGGCTGAGGGGAACTTGGTTGAAAACAACCATCCGCCGAACTGTCTGCGGATTCCTCAGCCTGCCTTGTGATTTCCGCTAACTCATGACTGCTCAGCGGTAAACTAGAGTCAGGCTTTTGCTCTAGTTTGCGTTGAATGCCAAGTGAACGGCTTCGCTTAAACTGATCGGCAGCTTTGGATTGACAATTTTGACTACGCAACTCAAGGTCTAGGCGATTACCGAAAAAAGATTTGCCGACTAAATTTTGTGCTGTCACTTCGGAAGGATTAGAGAGTAAGGCACAAAGCAACGTAACCCATGAATGAGTTCTAAGCATCTGATGTTAGGTATTGAATTACCGCGCCAAGCAAACCATGCGTATTATCGTAATCAAGAAAAACCCATTGACCATTCGCATTAAATTCAAGGAAAACGAGCTCACCGTTACTGTTTTTCATGAAATCTAGCCTGCCCCAATTTGTACCGAGATCAGCCATTAAACCCAGAATATGTCCGTGATCTTCTGAACTTAATTCGTAAAGATCCCATTCGCTGTTGAGTTGGGAAAAATTTTGCTCACTCCGCCAGTCAAGCCCTCTCAAAGATTGCCTTGACCGCGCGAAACCGAACAGTGAATTTCCCACGACAAAAACGGTGATGTCCGCTTCGCTATGAATAAGCTCCTGGAGGAACCATGGAAACTTGGGATGTAGCCTCTCCCGATCTACCTTAGTTGTAAAAAGCGCCTTGTTTGTGGTCGTCAGACCAGATGTCAGGGATTTAGCAACGATTTCACTCGCTTGAATCTCCTTAACACCAGCAAGTTGAAAAGTAATTAGGGTTTCGGGTATTTGGAAATATCTTGAGGCGATTGCCAGAATGTTCAGCTTGCCTAGGTGATTATGAAAATCGTGAGGATTCCCTTTCACCAAACCACGGAGGCGGCAGTGATGATAAATCTCTCGGAAAATATACTTCACTTCCTCGATAATAAACCGCTCTTGTTCGAGAATGTAGAAATTGAATGCTTTCCACCAGAAGCATGATGTAACCGTATCTGACGATATCGAATGCCCTGTTGGACTCTTGATCTCCCAGAAGGTGGGAGTTAACTTAAGCGAATAATCCGAAAAAAGATCGTAATTAAAGCGGAAAACTTCTTTTTTTAACTTCTTGACAATTAGATCGCTAGTTCCGTCCTCTGAACCTGTAATTAAGAGTAGCAACCAGCGATCTTTCGTCTTTAATCGTTATCAGAGTCGTTTGGGCGACCGTTCCAATCAAAAGTCTGAGTTCCGTTAAAAGTCATTGGACGATACTGGGCAAGCTCGATTTTCTCTCCCTTCCCAACGACGACCATTGCTTGTTGCTTGTCGTGGCAGTAGGAAATCTGTTCCGTAGCTTGTATCGGTTGAGGGGCAGTCGCTATTAATAAGGGCGTGATAAGTTCAGCAATCATAAAATTCTCCGCGTGAGTAAAAAGAACCCCTGCTTCGTCAAGCAAGGACCGACGTCCGTGTGACATGGACGACTTAAGTTTATCAATCAAACCTAAACGACGTCTACTGGGTCGTAAAGACCGTTGTAGCGAGCCGAACGATCGTTCGAACCGCTCAGAGGCGAACTTTACGAAAATTAACTTAAGTGCTTGATTTTATTGATAAAAAATAGGTATAATTATCATTAAGTTCAAAGACTTTAGGGGATCAATATGGCTACGTTTGGCTATCTCAGGGTCAGCACGGTTCAGCAAGCATCCGAGGGCGATAGTCTGGAAGCCCAATTAAAACAGATCCAGTCCTACGCCGTACTCAAAGGCTTCTCCATCGCGCCTCAAGACTTTATAACCGAAAGAGGTGTGAGCGGTACTCTAGAGTTTGATAAACGCCCTGAGGGCGGGAAGCTCTTCGACCGCCTGACACGGGGCGATATTCTGATCTTTTCAAAACTAGACCGCGCCTTCCGCAATACAAGAAACGCCCTCAATACCCTCCACTGCCTGAAGGAAAGAGGCGTCTCTGTTCACTTTATAGATCTGGGCGGCGACGTTACTGGCGACGGATTAGGAAGCGTCATGTTCACGATTCTCTCGGCTTTTGCGACCTTTGAGCGTGACCGTATCGCAACAAGGATTAGAGAAGTCAAGCAGCTTCAAAAGCGAGAGGGCAGGTTCTTAGGCGGCACAGCAAAGTTCGGATACAGGATCGAGAATGAAAAGGTTGTGCCAGATAACGAAAACCAGAAAATTATTAAAGAGATGAAAGTTATGAGACGAAGGGGCATGAGTCTCAGGCGAATCTCTAAATGGCTGAATCGGACCCACGGGGTAACAATGTCTCATTCAACAGTATCGACATTCGTGTAAATCGTCTATTGGTGCTAATAAGTACAGGATGAGCTAAGGTGAAAGAGAGAGGCAAGGGAGTAGCGGATCCTAATCGGACGCTCCACATTTACACTCGCGTTTCATCAATCGCACAAGCTAACGAGGGCACTTCACTCAGCACTCAACATCAGTTGGGTGTCAAAAAAGCTAAGCAATTAGGATTCGTCACAAATCACTGGGACGAAGGCGGAAAAAGTTCACACCACGAAGATATGTCTGGTCGACCAATATTGTTGGCTTTGTATGAGGCTATCAAGCGTGGGGAAGTCAAGCACCTGTGGGTTTACGATCAATCAAGAATTTCCAGAATAGACAACGTCGCTTCAGCATTCAGATATGAATGTATGAAGGCTGGTGTAACCGTCTACACCAAGGATGGACAGTTTGATTTATCTAACCCCCAAGATAAATTTATGAAGGTAATTCTCGATGGTATGGGGGAGTTCGAGAACTCAATCAGAGCCGAGAGAACAAGGCTAGGGAAACTCAACCGAGCTAGGCAAGGTTATTGGTTTGGCGGTCCGCCACCTTTCGGTTACAAAATCGTTGATAAGAAGTTAGCTCTCAATAAAGACGAGTCGGTTTGGGTGAAAAAGATCTTCACTGAAACATCCAAGGGAGCCAGTACCTTAGAAGTTAAAAAGTTACTTGATTCGAACGGAGTGCTCCCAAGGAGGCAATCCAGCACCTGGTCTATGGGTTCGATAAGAGCTCTTCTGAAGAACACGCACTACAAGGGCAGCTATCACTACCACGACAAGAAAAGTGACGAGAAGATTGAATCGGGGTGCCCAGCGATCATCGATAAAACCACATGGCTTGCCGTTCAGAAACTCAAGGCAAGAAAGACTAGCAGAGTTTCACAACAAAATAGAACAAAACAGTTTTATCTGTTGAGAGATCTAATGATATGCAGTCACTGTGAGCGACCAATGTCGGCAAGGCGTAAATTGAGTAAGAATGAACAGCTCTATTACTGTCCGAGTAAGCAAAGAGCTTGGGTGAAGAATGGAGGATCAAAAACTCCGTGGAAGCGGGGAGAGGGCTGTGGGATGTCTCGCTCGCTAAACATTCCAGCGACGGATAGCTTGGTATGGGAGGCAGTCACTGGAATTCATAAAGAGTCGAGCATTCTCAGAGAGGAGATCAAGTCTAAGATCTTCAAAGAAAGTGGTGTCTCAGTTCTTAAATCAGAAGCAGAAGTAAAAGCTACTGCCCGACAAATGAGTTATCTGCAGAGAGTGTTAGCCCAAGTGAAGGAGTCACAGGCTGGACTTTTATTAAATAACGCTTCTGGAAAAGTAAAAGCCGAAATTTATAAAATGGCACTGAAAAAATCTGACGAAGAGATTCATGACCTGGAAGTTAAGATCGCTAATCTTCAGCTCCAAC
>Ga0208787_1000171_pt1 | contig 31923 bp, 29 predicted proteins | sample Wag4_2014_7_11_FD_187362 | JGI IMG/M metagenome (GOLD analysis project Ga0208787, IMG submission 187362) | Fresh water microbial communities from Ohio, USA - Utica-2 Time Series HT 2014_7_11 (SPAdes) (version 2) | ecosystem: Environmental > Aquatic > Freshwater > Water tank | place: USA: Ohio...
AATTAGAAATGCCGGCGCCGTATTTATCGGTCGCTTCTCTCCAGTCTCTTTAGGTGATTACTCTGCTGGTTCTAATCACGTTTTGCCAACAGGTGGCTGTGCTTGTCACTCAAGTGGATTATCTGTGCAGACATTTTTGCGTGGCTTGCATTTCATTGAGTACAACGAAGAGGCTTTTTCCGACATTCTTCCGACTGTGATTACTCTGGCAAATTCAGAAGATTTGCCTGCGCACGGTGAAGCGATGAGTGCACGCCTAGAAGGTAAGAGTTCATCATGAGTAATTGGCCGCAATGGTTACCGCTGCGCGAAGAACTTGCTCCAATGTCGCCTTACGGTGCACCGCAAGTAAATGCGGATGCCTCTCTTAATACAAACGAAAATCCTTATTCGCCATCTCCAGCACTCATTGAAGCAATCGCTAATCGCGTCAGAGACATTGGAGCCGAACTCAACCGTTATCCTGATCGTGAAGCATCAGCACTTCGCACATCACTTGCGAACTACATTAACTCTCAATCCAAAACTTCATTTGATATTTCAAATGTGTGGGTAGCAAATGGCAGCAACGAAATCATTCAATCTATATTCCTTGCCTTCGGTCGCAAGTCAGCACTTGGTTTTACGCCTTCATATTCGATGCACCCGTTAATCGCCAAAGTTACTGCGACGCCATGGATTGATGGTTCCCGTCGCAAAGATTTCACTTTAGATTGCGATGCAGCATCTGTTCAGATTGAATCGCTTCGACCTGCGCTGACATTCATTACCACCCCAAATAATCCAACGGGTAGTGCTGTGCTTATTTCAGAAATAGAGTCTCTCGCTCGAAGTGCACAATCGGTTTCGGGCTTACTCGTAATTGATGAAGCATATGCAGAGTTTTCATCCGAACAATCTGCTGTCACGTTAATCGAGAAGTATCCAAACATTGTTGTCATCAGAACAATGAGCAAAGCCTTTGCCTTCGCAGGCGCCCGAGTTGGCTATTTGGTTGCTCACCCTTCAGTCATAGACGCAATGCGACTTGTTCGTTTGCCATATCACCTCAGTGCATTAACTCAGGTTGCAGCTAGCGCTGCACTTGAATTTAGTGATGAATTATTGGCAAATGTTCACGGCCTCATCGCTGCTCGTGAAGACGTAGCAAGTCAATTGACACAATTAGGCCTTGAAGTTGTTCCTAGTTGCTCGAATTTCTTGCTCTTTTCGGGATTCAAGCGAGCAAGTGCAGATGTATGGAAAGATTTGCTCGACAAAGGGGTTCTCATTCGCGATGTGGGCCTCGAAGGATATTTGCGTGTAACCATCGGCAACGAAGCTGAAAATAAGAAGTTCATCTCTGCCTTAAAAGATGTTCTAAACAAGTAAAGACCAGTGAAGGGGATCCAATGATGAGAAGTGCACGTGTGGAACGTACAACGAAAGAATCAAGCGTTCTTGTAGAACTAAACCTTGATGGTCAGGGAAATATCTCTGTCGATACAGGCGTCGCATTCTTCGATCACATGCTCTCGCAACTTGGAAAGCACTCGGGCTTTGATCTCACAGTAAAAACAACTGGAGATATTGATGTTGATTCACACCACACCGTCGAAGATACATCTTTAGCATTTGGACAAGCACTCCGCGAAGCACTCGGAGATAAAACAGGTATTCGCCGCTTTGGAGATGCCATGGTGCCTTTGGATGAAGTTCTTGTTCAGGCTGCAGTAGATCTTTCGGGTCGTCCTTACTTAGTACACCGTCAACCAGAAATCGTTGAGCTCATCGGAACATTTGATACAACTCTTGGAAAACACATTTGGGAATCGATTGTGGCAGAAGCACGTATCGCTCTTCACATCAGAGTTCTTGAAGGTCGCAATGCTCACCACGTCTTTGAGGCGCAATTCAAAGCAGTTGCACGTGCACTTCGTGATGCAGTCTCACTAGACGCACGCGTTACCGGAGTTCCATCGACTAAGGGCGTTCTTTGATAGCAATTCTGGATTATGGATCGGGAAATTTACGATCTGCCCAACGTGCATTTGCAACCACCGGACACGACGTTGAACTCACTTCAGATTTAGATATTGCACTCAAGGCCGATGGTCTTGTTGTTCCGGGTGTTGGAGCTTTTGTGGCGTGCATGAATGGCATCAATGCAATAGATGCCGCAGATGTTATTCGCCAGCGAAAGAGTGCGGGCAAATCCACCTTAGGAATATGCATTGGTATGCAGATTCTCTTTAGTGATGGCCTAGAACATGGAAAGCACAAAGGTATTGGAATGTGGAACGGTGAAGTAAGTGCAATTGATGCGCTAATACTTCCTCATATGGGATGGAACACGGTTGAAGTTTCAGGTTCATCTAGATTGTTTAAAGGAATTGAAAATGAATCCTTTTACTTTGTGCACTCATATGCTGCAAAAGAATCTGTAGGCACTGTTCAAGCATGGACAACATATGGAGAAAAGTTCTTGGCTGCAGTTGAAGATGGCCCTTTATGTGCAACGCAGTTTCATCCAGAAAAATCTGGCAAAGCTGGCCTTTCACTCATCGCGAACTGGAGTGCAGATCTATGAGTTACCTCGAGTTATTACCTGCTGTTGATGTTAAAGATGGCAAAGCAGTTCGTTTAGTACAAGGCGAATTAAGTCAGGAAACTTCGTATGGCGTACCGCTAGATGCTGCCTTAGATTTTCAAAAATCAGGAGCAGAATGGATTCACTTAGTTGACCTTGATGCTGCCTTCGGAATCGGCAGCAATGCCGAATTACTCAGCGATGTAATCGGTTCGCTAGATATTAAAGTCGAGTTATCGGGTGGAATACGAGATGACGAATCACTCAGGCGCGCTCTTGCAACAGGATGTGCACGAGTAAATCTTGGAACTGCAGCTCTAGAAAATCCTGAGTGGACTTCTCGGGTTATTGCAGAGTTTGGAGATCGAATAGCTGTTGGTTTAGATGTTCGCGGAACAACTCTATCTGCGCGCGGCTGGACACGAGATGGCGGAGATCTCTATGAAACTATTGAGCGATTAGATCGCGATGGCTGTGCACGCTATGTCGTCACAGATGTAACCAAGGATGGAACTCTTGCAGGCCCCAACCTCGATTTGCTTAAGAGTGTTTGTGCTGCAACTAAAGCCCCCGTTGTTGCTAGTGGTGGAATTTCAAATTTAACCGATATTGAAAATCTCGCTGCACTTCGAATTATTGGTGTTGAGGGCGCAATTGTTGGCAAAGCGCTGTATGCACGAGCATTCACATTAGAACAAGCTTTAGAAGTTACACGCCGATGACGCTCTCAGTTCGAATCATTGCTTGTCTTGACGTGACTGATGGACGAGTAGTTAAAGGTGTAAATTTCACAGATTTGGTAGATGCGGGCGATCCGGTTGAGATGGCTTCGCTCTATGATCGCGAAGGTGTTGACGAATTAACATTCCTAGATATTTCAGCAAGTTCTGCTGGTCGCGAAACAACTCTCGATGTTGTTCGAAGAACAGCTGAGCAAGTATTTATTCCACTGACAGTTGGTGGTGGAATACGAAGTGTTGAAGATGTTAATAATCTGTTACGTGCAGGCGCCGATAAAGTCTCAATCAATACCGCTGCTTTAAAAAGACCCGAACTTATCTCCGAAATTGTAGATCGATTTGGTTCGCAAGTATTAGTACTTTCAGTGGACGCAAGACGAGCACGCACAGAATCTGGATTTGAAGTAACAACACATGGTGGACGCGAAAGCGCCGGAGTAGATGCAATTGAGTGGGTTGAAAAAGCTTGCGCATTAGGCGTTGGTGAAATTTTGCTCAACTCAATGGATGCTGATGGGACTCGAGCAGGTTATGACATTGGAATGATTTCGGCTGTAAGAAAAGTTGCCAAAGTTCCATTGATTGCAAGTGGTGGGGCAGGAGCTCTCTCGGATTTTGCCGCAGCACTTGATGCTGGGGCGGATGCGCTATTGGCAGCGAGTGTTTTTCACTTCGGCATTCATCGAATCTCTGACGTAAAGTCGTATTTGAGCGCTGCTGGATATTGCATTCGCACCGTCAATAAGCCATAGGGCAGAATTACTCCATGAGCAAATATCAGCTGTCCGATGAAGTGCTTGCATTGCTCAAAGATCCACAAGCCCTGATTCCAGCGATTGCTCAAGATGCGCAGACAAAAGAAGTTCTCATGCTCGCCTATGTAAACCAACAAGCTCTTGCACAAATGATTGCTACTGGCAAAGCAACGTACTGGTCTCGCTCCCGCAATGAAATTTGGGAAAAAGGCGCAACATCTGGTCACACACAAAAGGTTGTTTCAATCTCACTTGATTGTGATGGTGATGCGTTACTTATAACCGTCGAACAAACAGGAGCAGCTTGTCACACAGGAGATTTCACCTGTTTTCATGAACCGGTACAACTGGGATGAATCTAGAAGAGTTTCGTTCACATGCGCGTAATTACAACGTAATTCCTGTCACGCGCAAGTTACTAGCTGATGGCGAAACTCCACTTGGAATTTATAGGAAGTTAGCAAAGAGCGCACCAAATACATTCCTGCTTGAATCAGCAGAACATGGTGGCGCGTGGTCTAGATATTCATTCATTGGTGTTCGTACTGAATCAACACTGAGCGAAAAAGATGGCGTCGCGGTCTGGATCGGAACATACCCAGCTGGAGCCCCACAAGGAATCGATCCGCTTCAAGCACTACGCATAAGTGCATCTCATCTGAAATCTCCTGTGATTGCGGGTTTGCCACCACTTACAGGTGGATTAGTTGGTTACATGGGATATGACACTGTCCGTAGATTAGAAAAAATTGGAAACCTATCTACCAAAGATATTCCGCTACCAGAATTAGCATTCATGCTCACCAGTGACTTGGCAGTGATGGATCACAGTGACGGAACCGTGACACTGATTGCAAATGCAATTAATTGGGATGGTAGCGATAGTCGTATTGATCAGGCCTATGAGGATTGCGTGAAGCGACTTGATCGAATGCAGGAAGAGTTAAGCGCACCGCTTGATGGATTCGTCAGTGAAATGCAAGATCGAATCCTTCCAGAATTTGAATCAAACACAACAGCGGATCAATATCGTCAATCAGTTGCGAAAATCAAAGAAGAGATATTGGCAGGGGAGGCATTCCAAGTTGTGCTCTCACAACGATTTAGCGTTGACGTTCAGGCAGAGCCCATCGATGTCTATCGAATGCTCAGATTGCATAATCCCAGCCCGTACATGTATCTCTTTCAATTCAATGATGGTGTCAGTGTTGTCGGGTCAAGCCCCGAAGCACTTGTGAAGGTAAATCAAAAAGAGGTAATGGTTCATCCCATTGCCGGAACAAGAAAACGTTCGGCATCTCCTGAATTAGATGTGAAATTGGCTGAAGAATTACTTGCTGATCCAAAAGAGAGAGCAGAGCATTTAATGCTCGTTGATCTAGGACGTAATGATCTTGGAAGAATCTGCGAACCTGGCAGTGTTGAAGTTATAGATTTTATGCACATTGAACGATATTCACATGTGATGCATATTGTTTCTACTGTCAAAGGCACTCTGGCAGAAAAATCTAGTTGCGTTGACGCACTCTTTGCAGTTTTTCCAGCTGGAACATTATCTGGTGCACCAAAACCTCGAGCAATGCAGATAATTGAAGAACACGAAAGCACTCGCCGAGGAATTTACGGCGGTGCAATTGGCTACATAGATTTCACTGGAAACATCGATACCTGCATCGCAATTCGAACTGCAGTTATCTATGGTGGCAAGGCGTACGTTCAGGCGGGTGCCGGAGTAGTAGCTGATTCGGATCCTGAATCTGAAAATCAGGAGTGTCACAATAAGGCAGCAGCGGTACTAGGCGCAGTGCATGCAGCAAATTCACTCGTGAGTAAACGATGACTAATACTTTGATTTCAATAGTTTCAATCGCTTTTGTTATTGCGCTTGCTTTCTTTATCGCCTCAAGATTTAAGCTCTCAACCAAGTACGAAAGAAAACCAACACAGCAATCTTCATGGAACCGCCAAGATATGGGTGAGGATCCAAGTACGGATGGAAAGAGACCATGAGTGTTCTTGATTCAATCATCGAAGGTGTTAAAGAAGATTTAGAGAGTCGAAGAATCTCTCGCGCACAAATTCAAGAATTAGTTGATCAAGCTGCTCCACCTCGAGCTGACTTGCAGAGTTTTACCAACAATTCACTCTCACTGATTGCCGAAGTAAAAAGATCATCGCCAAGCAAAGGTTCATTAGCACCGATTGCAGACCCGGCGCTACTTGCATCACGCTACGAAAAAGGTGGAGCAAGTGCCATTAGCGTTCTTACCGAACGTCGTCGATTTGGTGGTTCACTCGATGATCTAGATGCAGTGCGCAAAGCAGTGAATCTGCCAATTTTAAGAAAAGATTTCATGGTGGATCAGTACCAATTTTATGAAGCACGCGCACACGGTGCTGATCTGGTTTTACTTATAGTCGCAGCACTTTCTAAGAATCAACTCTCTGATTATTTGGCTCTCACAGAAGAGTTAGGAATGCATGCAATCGTAGAAGTTCACACTCATCAAGAACTGGAAATCGCTTTAGATAATCCTTGTGAAATGATCGGCATTAACTCGAGAAACTTGAAAACTTTAGATGTTGACCCTGTCGCATTTAAAGAGCTCTTTCCCTTGATCCCTTCTCATCTGGTTCGAATTGCCGAATCAGGAATATCCACCCCAGCCGATGTGAGTTTTGCGGTTGCCTCTGGTGCAAACGCAATTCTGGTTGGCGAGGCATTGGTGCGAGCGGGGGACCCCGAATTCGCCGTGCAGCATTTACTTGGACGCGAGTAAGATTTGAACATGACGACTTCATCTACTGATATTCGAGCAGGTCACTTCGGTCAATTTGGCGGTCGCTACGTTCCAGAAGCACTGATTGGTGCCTTAGATGAAATCGAAGTTGCACACAATGCGGCGCAGAAAGATCCAGAATTTTTAGCTGAACTTGCTCACTTGCACAAGACATATTCGGGTCGTCCAAGCATCATTACTGAAGTTAAGCGATTTGCAGAGCACGCAGGTGGTGCTCGAATTATTCTCAAGCGCGAAGATCTCAATCACACAGGTAGCCACAAGATAAACAATGTTTTAGGTCAAGCACTTCTTGCAAAGCGATCTGGAAAGAAAAGAATTATCGCCGAGACCGGAGCAGGCCAACACGGAGTTGCATCTGCAACTGCAGCAGCGCTGATGGGCCTCGAGTGCGTTGTGTATATGGGAGAAGAAGATACGAAGCGTCAAGCACTCAATGTGGTTCGAATGAAGTTATTAGGCGCTGAAGTTATTCCGGTGACAACGGGATCTAAAACGCTCAAAGATGCCATCAACGAAGCGATGCGCGATTGGGTAACAAATGTTGAGACAACAAATTACCTCTTCGGAACAGTAGCGGGACCACATCCTTTTCCAACCATGGTTCGTGATTTTCAAAAGATTATTGGCGAAGAAGCTCGTGCACAAGTAATCGAACTCACCGGCAAACTGCCAGATGCGGTTCTTGCCTGTGTCGGTGGCGGATCAAATGCAATTGGAATCTTCTACGACTTCATTAAAGATACAGATGTTCGACTCATTGGACTTGAAGCAGGTGGTGACGGTGTTGAAACTGGTCGCCATGCCGCAACAATTACAGGTGGTACACCAGGTGTGCTCCATGGAGCGCGTTCATATTTATTGCAAGATGAAAATGGCCAAACAGTAGAGTCACATTCAATCTCTGCCGGATTAGATTATCCAGGTGTTGGTCCTGAGCACGCTTACTTAAGTGACATCGGCAGAGCCGAGTACCGCGCAATTACAGATGCCGAAGCAATGTATGCATTCTCATTGCTCTGCAAAACCGAAGGAATCATTCCAGCAATTGAAACTGCACATGCATTAGCTGGTGCACTACAAGTTGGTCGCGAACTAGGAAAAGATGCCACCTTGTTGATTAATCTTTCAGGTCGCGGTGACAAGGACGTAGTAACAGCTGCTGAGTATTTTGGAATTCCGCTGTAATGACCACTGCGTTGGCACAACTATTTGAAAAAACTCGATCAGAAAATAGAGCGGCTTTAATTGCATATATTCCTGCAGGTTATCCCACGCAAGAAGGTTGCAAAGCTGTCATCGATGCTTTCGCCGATGCTGGAGTAGATGCAATAGAAATTGGTTTTCCTTACAGCGATCCCGTAATGGATGGACCAACGATTCAAGAAGCCTCTAATACATCTTTAAATGCAGGAACCGGTGCAAAGGAAGTTTTTGCAGCACTTGCTCACGCAACATCTCGAGGAATCCCAAGTGTTGTTATGACATATTGGAATCCAATTGAAAAATACGGCACTGAAGCATTTGCAGCGTCCATTGCCTCAAACTCAGGGTCCGGAGTAATCACACCAGATTTACCAGTTGATGAAGCACAGCCGTGGAAATCTGCTTGCAGTACCTCGAATATAAATTCCATATTTGTTGTGGCACCAAGTACGACAGATCAGCGCTTAGAAAAAGTAACCGCGCAATGCTCAGGCTTTGTCTATGCCGCATCCCTTATGGGCGTTACTGGTGCACGCTCTGGTATTTCCTCCGGTGCTAAGGATCTAGTAGATCGAATTAAGAAAGTAACGCAGACTCCTGTAGCTGTTGGACTCGGCGTTTCGACTCGCGAACACGCCAAAGAAGTTGCCGCCTATGCAGATGGAGTCATTGTCGGTTCGGCGTTCATTAACGCCTTGAGCAATGCAGACTCTTTAGATTCGGGAATAAAGTCAGTGCGAGCCCTTGTTGAACAATTAGCACTTGGTGTTCGAGAGGGCAGAGGATGAAAAAAGCACAACCGTGGATTGGTTTACTCGCCCGATTAGGTTTGGGTGGAATCCTTCTATACGCCGGCTACCTCAAAGCGTTTACTCCAGAAAAATCCATGATGGCAGTTCGCGCCTATGAGTTATTACCAATCTGGTTAGCAAATTTCTTCGGATTAGTTTTGCCATGGCTTGAAATTGGTGCCGGAATACTTCTCATTATCGGAGTCGGTATTCGTTACGCCGCAATATTTGGTTCAGCACTGATGATTGCTTTTATCATTGCTATCGCTCAAGCGTGGGCGAGAGGCTTATCTATTGATTGTGGTTGCTTCGGTGATGGTGGCGCTATTGACCCAAGTGAAACCAAGTATTTAGAGACAATTCTGCGCGACATTGGCTTCGCGCTTCTAGGTTTTTATCTTATTCGCTATCCTGTAACCAGGTTTGCACTTGAAAAAACGAAGAATAAAACATCCACACCAATACAGGGAGAATAGAGACAATGTCAGCAAAGTCGCCTCAAGGTCCAGATAACACAACTCGCAATCTTGTCATTGGAATGGTTGCTTTTGTTGTCGCTATCGGTGCAATTTTTTCTGTGGTGAGCAATCGAGAGAACACATCTGCAGCTCTTCCATCAAGTGTTTCAAAAGCTGATGGTTATGGAATCGTTTTTAACGGCGATCTCACAGGTGTTCCTGTTATAGACATCTGGGAAGATTTTCAGTGTCCTGTGTGTGCTCGCTTTGAACAGACTAATGGCGATTACTTGGAAAAAATCATTGAAGAAAAGAAAGCAAAAGTAGTCTTTCACACACTTTCATTCCTAGGACCAGAATCAGTTTTAGCTGCTAATGCGGCTGCGTGCGCCTCAGATGAGAACAAGTTCCTTGGATTCCATAAATCCTTCTACCAGAACTTACCTGCAGAAAATTCAGGTGTCATCACAGTTGATTACCTAACCGGACTCGGCGAAGGTGTTGGCATTACTTCCGAAAAATTCAAGAGCTGCGTTGCAAATCTTGATTATCAAGGATGGGTCAACAACGTTGCTGCTTCTGGCAGTCAGCAGAACGTGAACTCCACCCCAACAGTATTTGTTAACGGCAAAGAAATCCGCCGTGCAACTTCAGCGACTGAACTCGGTGATTACTTTGATCCTGCAGCATTTATTAGAGCTGTCGAAGGTAAGTAAAAACTTTGTTTAGATCGATTCCAACGCCGAGCCTTTCGGTTCTGGAACTCGGTCCGCTAACAATTCACTTTTATGCGTTATGCCTCATAACCGGCATTGTTGTTGCCGTATGGCTCGGTGATAAGCGTTTCACATCGTTAGCGCCAAATGGTCAAGGTGTTGTTGGTGACGTTGCAATGTGGGCTGTTCCTTCCGGAATTATCGGAGCTCGTATTTATCATGTGATTTCATCACCTGCTGATTACTTTGGCGCAAATGGAAATCCAGTTGATGCCTTGAAAATTTGGCAAGGTGGCTTAGGTATTTGGGGAGCGATTTCTGTCGGTGCCCTTGCTGCCTACTTTGCTTATAAGGCGCAAATGCAAAAGAAGGAACTCCCTTCTTTTGCACACTTTATGGATGCACTTGCTCCGGGAATTTTGTTAGCTCAAGCAGTTGGCCGTTTAGGAAATTGGTTCAATGGAGAACTATTTGGACGTCCCACCGAACTTCCTTGGGCGCTAGAGATTCCAGCAAAGTCACGTCCGCAGAATTATTCGACTTTTGAAACCTTTCACCCAACATTTTTATATGAATTAATCTGGTGTAGCGCAGTTGCAATTGCATTGATACTGCTGGGCAAGAAAATGGCTGCCGGACAGGTCTTTAGCGCATACGTTGCCCTGTATTGCATTGGTCGCTTGGTCATCGAAACTATCCGTATTGATCAAGCCAATCTAATCGCAGGATTACGTATAAATGTCTGGGTAAGCGCCATTGTTGCAACACTTGCTCTGCTTAATTACCTACGATTGGGACGCAGGTCGGCTAGGATTTAAATATGGCCCTTAAAGATGTTTATGCTCGCAATCTTGAGCATCGCACTAATCGGGCGGGTTGGCTGCGGGCAGCTGTACTCGGAGCAAATGATGGTTTGGTATCTACGGCAGCGCTGTTAATCGGTGTCGCTGCAGCAAGAGCAGATAGTTTTCTAGTTACTGCAGGTCTTGCAGGAATTTCTGCCGGTGCGATGTCGATGGCCGTCGGGGAATATGTCTCTGTTCGTTCACAAAATGATATTGAAGAGTCAGATCGTTTATTAGAAATGCAACACTTATCAATTGATCCAGAGGGTGAGTTAGAAGAACTCAAACATATTTATATTGATCGTGGTCTAACTCCTGAGCTCGCAGAGCAAGTTGCCATTGCGATGCATGACAAGGATGCACTGGCTGCACATCTACGAGATGAATTAGGGCAACATCCACAATTAAAGGCGCGGCCACTGCAAGCTGCTATCGCGTCGGCTGCAAGTTTTACCGCGGGTGGAATCATTCCTTTCCTCGGCGCATTCGCTCCAACACCTGGAGCAAAAGCGTGGAGCATCGTTGCTTTTACAATCGTCGGCCTTATCTTTACCGGAATTCTGAGCGCACGAATTGCTGGATCGAGCATCGCCAAGCCAACGATTCGAGTCTTGCTAGGTGGCTGTGCGGGCATGGCAATTACTGCGGGAATCGGTCAATTAGCCCACATAAGCGGGATTTAGTTACCCAAATCAACTACTAGAAATACCCAACTTCTTGCTACTCTTTTCCTCGTAGTACTTACTTGGGCCAAAGTTGTCCCGAAATCACACCGACAACTGGAGCCTTCTTAACATGAGTTTGCAATCCAATTATCCAATTGCACAAGGGTTATACAACCCTGCCAATGAGCATGATGCTTGTGGTGTTGCAATGGTTGCAACCTTAAATAGAGTGGCAACACACGACATTGTCGCAAAGGGATTAACTGCACTTCGCAATCTTGAGCATCGTGGTGCATCGGGCGCCGAACCAGATAGCGGTGATGGTGCCGGAATTCTTATATGTGTTCCTGATGCTTTTTATCGCTCTGCTGTCACATTTGAATTACCAGCAGAAGGCTCTTACGCAACCGGTATCGGATTTATCGAACCAAGTGCAGATGTCAAAGATTCAATTGCCGAAATTGCACGCGAAGAAGGATTAAAAGTTCTTGGGTGGAGAGAGTTGCCCATTAACTCATCCGCTCTGGGAAATACTGCACTCTCAGTAATGCCGCGATTTGAACAGTTATTTATTGCAGGTTTAAAGAATGAAACAGGTATCACATTAGATCGACTTGCATTCTGCCTGCGCAAACGCGTTGAACATACTCTGCCAATCTATTTTTCTTCTCTTTCTTCAAAGACAATCGTGTACAAAGGCATGCTCACAACGGGTCAGCTTGAAGATTTCTTCCCTGACCTCAGTGATGAAAGAGTAATTTCTCCGTTAGCACTTGTTCACTCACGTTTTTCAACCAACACATTCCCATCCTGGCCTTTAGCGCACCCTTACCGATTTATTGCACACAATGGCGAGATCAATACTGTTAAAGGCAATCGCAACTGGATGCGCGCACGCGAAACACTTCTGCAAAGTGATTTAATCCCAGGTGACATAAAAAGAATTTTTCCTATCGTAGATCCAGCAGGTAGTGACTCTGCATCATTTGATGAGGTACTCGAACTCCTGTACCTAGGTGGTCGTTCACTCGCTCACTCTGTTTTAATGATGATTCCTGAAGCGTGGGAAAACCACACTTCCATGTCACAAGAGCGTAGAGATTTTTACGCTTTCCATGCTTCTTTGATGGAGCCGTGGGATGGTCCTGCATGTGTAACTTTTACAGATGGACATCAAATTGGCGCAGTACTAGATCGCAATGGACTTCGACCTTCTCGTTTTTGGATAACAAAAGATGGCTTGGTTGTTCTTGCAAGTGAAGTCGGTGTTTTAGATTTTCCTGCCGATCAGATTCTTCGCAAAGGTCGCTTACAGCCAGGAAAAATGTTCCTTGTAGACATCGAAGAAGGTCGCATCATCGAAGATGAAGAGATCAAGGATTCATTGGCTAGAAGCGCTCCCTACGGCAAATGGTTGCATGACGGAATCATGAAGCTCAGTGAATTACCGCCACGTGAGCACATTATTTATCCTCATTCATCCGTAGTGCGTCGCCAAAGAGCATTTGGATATACAGAAGAAGAGTTACGAATTTTAGTAACACCGATGGCAAAAAATGGAGCAGAACCTCTTGGATCAATGGGAACTGACTCACCGATTGCTGCGCTCTCCGAAAAGCCTCGCTTGCTATTTGATTATTTCTCGCAGTTATTTGCTCAAGTAACAAATCCACCGCTAGATGCAATTAGAGAAGAACTAGTAACAAGTCTGGGCGGATCTGTTGGACCTGAACATAATTTGTTGGATCCAGGACCTCAATCCTGCAGACAGATATCTCTTGCGTTTCCAGTTATAGATAATGATGAGCTTGCAAAGATTATTCACGTCAATGTCGATGGCGAATATCCAGGATTATCAGCTTACGTCGTCCGTGGTCTCTTTCAAGTTGCTGGCGGGGGAGAGTCTCTTCGCAAACGTTTAGATGAGATTGCAGTGGAAGTATCGACCGCCATTGCCGAAGGTGCACGCATCATTGTTTTATCTGACAGAGATGGCGATGCCGAAGATGCACCAATTCCTTCGTTGCTACTTACATCTGCTGTACACCACCATTTAATTCGTGAGAAAACACGCACAACAGTTGGTTTGATTGTTGAAGCAGGCGATGTTCGCGAAGTCCATCATGTTGCTTTACTCATTGGTTATGGCGCGGGAGCAGTCAATCCGTACCTTGCAATGGAGAGCGCTGAAGATTTGGTTCTACAAGGTGTTATCACCGGCATTACTCCAGAAAAGGCCGTTGCTAATCTCATTAAGAGTTTGGGTAAAGGCGTTCTCAAAGTTATGTCAAAGATGGGAATCTCAACTATCGCCTCCTATACAGGCGCACAAGTTTTCGAAGCTATCGGTCTTTCACAAGATTTAGTCGATAGATACTTCACTGGAACAACATCGCGATTAGGCGGAATTGATTTAGACATTATTGCTCGCGAAACTATTGCTAGACATCACATTGCATATCCACCAGGAGGAGAAGTACCAGGTTCGAGAAAACTTCCAATCGGTGGTGAGTACCAATGGCGTCGTGAAGGCGAACCGCACTTATTTGATCCCGAGACTGTTTTCACATTGCAGCACTCAACACGTGCAAAGCGTTATGACGTCTTTAAGAGATACACACATAGAATCGATGAGCAGAGTAAAGCTCTGATGACATTGCGTGGACTCTTTGCATTCAAAGAGCGCACACCTATTTCCATTGATGAAGTCGAACCAATTTCGGAGATCCTTAAGCGTTTTTCAACTGGCGCAATGTCCTACGGTTCGATTTCACAAGAAGCCCACGAAACACTAGCTATTGCCATGAACCGCATGGGAGCTAAATCCAATACGGGTGAAGGTGGCGAAGATCCAGATCGATATCTACCGATGGCAAACGGAGATTCCAAGCGATCTGCCATCAAGCAAGTAGCTAGTGGTCGCTTTGGCGTCACAAGCAACTACTTAGTAAATGCTGATGACATTCAAATCAAAATTGCTCAAGGAGCAAAGCCTGGTGAAGGCGGGCAGCTGCCTGGCAACAAGGTTTATCCATGGATTGCAAAGGTTCGATACTCAACTCCAGGTGTTGGTCTTATTTCACCTCCGCCACATCACGATATTTATTCAATTGAAGATCTAGCTCAACTCATTCATGATCTTAAGAACGCAAACAAAGATGCGCGCATCCACGTGAAATTAGTTGCAGAAGTTGGTGTCGGAACTGTTGCTGCCGGCGTCAGCAAAGCACACGCAGATGTTGTGTTGATTTCTGGACACGATGGTGGAACAGGTGCCTCGCCTTTGACATCACTGAAGCACGCAGGAGCGCCTTGGGAACTCGGATTAGCAGAGACACAACAGACTCTCTTGCTTAATGGGTTGCGTGATCGCATCGTTGTCCAAGCAGATGGACAACTTAAAACGGGTCGCGATGTAGTTATCGCCGCACTATTGGGTGCTGAAGAGTTTGGCTTTGCGACAGCTCCGCTAGTTGTTTCCGGTTGCGTCATGATGCGTGTGTGCCATCTCGATACATGCCCTGTTGGCGTTGCTACTCAAAATCCAGAGTTACGCAAACGCTTTACCGGAAAGCCTGAATTCGTTGAAACATTCTTTGAGTACATTGCAGAAGAAGTTCGCGAGCTACTTGCCCAACTTGGCTTCAAAACATTGCAAGAGGCGATTGGTCATGTTGAATATCTAGACACACGTGATGCCGTCAATTACTGGAAAGCGCATGGTCTAGATCTCTCACCGCTATTGATGCGTCCAGATGTAAAGAGTCCTCTGCATCGCACAACAACCCAAGATCATGGACTTGTTAATGCACTCGATAACAAACTGATTGAGTTATCAGCTGCCGCACTAAAGTCTAAGCAACCTGTGCGAATCGAGCTACCTGTTCGAAACGTTAACCGAACTGTCGGAACAATGCTTGGCTCAGAAATAACACGTACATACGGAGCTGATGGACTCGAACCAGGCACAATCGATGTGACGCTGCACGGCTCATCTGGTCAATCACTGGGTGCATTTATTCCACGTGGCTTAACTATTCGTTTATTCGGTGATGCAAATGATTATGTTGCTAAAGGAATTTCAGGCGGTCGCGTCATTGTGCGCCCTGATGAAAAGGCACAGTTCGCATCAGAAGAGAATGTAATTGCAGGTAACGTCATTGGTTATGGCGCAACCTCTGGTGAGATATTTATTCGAGGAATGGTTGGCGAAAGATTCTGTGTTCGCAACTCAGGTGCTACAGCAATTGTCGAAGGCGTTGGTGATCACGGATGCGAGTACATGACGGGTGGAACAGTTGTAGTACTAGGTCGCACCGGCCGTAACTTTGCTGCGGGCATGTCAGGCGGGCGTGCGTTTGTATTGGATTTAAATCAAGCCAACGTAAACCAGGAGATGGTTGACATCATCTCTGTTCCACCAGATCAAAAAGAATCTTTACGAGCCTTAATTTCTTCATTTGAAGTAGAAACTGGTTCTGTCATTGCCCACGAACTCTTGGCAGATTGGGACAAGGCCCTCAGCCGAATTTCACTTGTCATGCCTCGAGATTACGCACGTGTTCTGGGAGCAATAGAGAAAGCTAACCGCGAAGGTTTGCCTGTTGATCAATATGTAATGGAGGTGGCAGCTCTTGGCTGATCCAAAGGGATTTTTATCCACTCCGCGTGAGTTACCAAAACGTCGTCCAGTAGATGTTCGTATCAAAGACTGGAATGAAGTGTATGAACCACAGAGTTTTGAGCATTTACAGAAACAAGCTGGTCGTTGCATGGATTGTGGAATTCCTTTTTGCCATCAAGGATGCCCGCTCGGCAATCTAATTCCAGAGTGGAATGACTTGCTATGGCGTGGGGATAAAGAGAGTGCAATCGATCGCTTGCATGCGACAAATAACTTTCCAGAGTTCACCGGACGTTTATGTCCTGCACCATGTGAAACTGCATGCGTTGTTGGAATAAACGCTGACGCTGTCACAATTAAACAGGTCGAGCTTCGCACTATTGAAGAAGCTTTTGGTGCAGCAAATGTTAAGCCTTTGCCACCAGATCGCTTATCTGGAAAAACTGTCGCGGTAATCGGATCAGGACCAGCAGGACTAGCTGTGGCCCAACAACTTACTCGCGCTGGACACACAGTTGCAGTGTATGAACGCGCTGAAAAAATTGGCGGATTACTTCGTTACGGAATTCCAGAGTTCAAAATGGAGAAGCACATTGTTGATCGCAGACTTGTGCAGATGGAAAAAGAAGGAACTCGTTTTCGTCCAGGAGTTAACGTCGGTGTAGATCTGACAGGCGCACAACTTCGTACTCGTTATGACGCTGTAGTTCTAGCCGTAGGTGCAACACAGTGGCGCGAACTCGAAATCCCAGGAAGATCCTTCAAGGGCATTTATCAAGCAATGGAGTATTTGCCATGGGGCAACAAAGAAGCACTCGGAGAAATAACCGAACGTCCAATTAATGTTGAAGGTAAAGATGTAATTATTTTGGGTGGCGGAGATACTGGTGCTGATTGTTTGGGTACTGCAGTACGTCAAGGCGCAAAATCTGTTACGCAATTAGAAATCTTGCCTCGCCCAACTAATGAACGTCCGTCTAATGCACCATGGCCGACTTATCCGATGATATTTAGAGTTTCCAGCGCACACGAAGAGTTAGATAACCGAATCTTCTCTGTCAGCACTGAAGAGTTTTTGGGGGATTCTGATGGAAATCTCCGAGGAATCAAGATTGTTGAAACACAATTTGTTGATGGAAAGTTCTCACCTATTCCGGGAACAGAGCGAGAAATTCCAGCACAATTTGTATTTCTTGCAATGGGATTTACCGGCCCAGAACAAAACGCATTGATTACTCAATTAGAAGTTGAACTCGATGCTCGTGGAAACATCAAGCGTGATGAGAATTTCCAAACAACTTCTGAAGGTGTATTTGTCGCAGGCGATGCTGGACGCGGACAATCATTGATTGTGTGGGCAATTGCCGAAGGTCGTAGCGCTGCTGCTGCAGTTGATTCATATCTCACAGAAGAGAAATCACAATTGCACGCACCGATTTATACAACAGATCGACCACTTGTTTTATAGGCGTCACAGGAAGCAGGCAGTTAACAGATAGGATTGGCATATGCGCCGCGCCAAGATTGTTTGCACAATGGGTCCAGCAGTTGAATCTGCAGAAAAAGTTGCACAGCTCATCAAAGCCGGCATGAATATGGCTCGTCTTAATCTCTCTCACGGAGCGCAGGCTCAACATCAGAGTCAACTAGAAACCGTGCGCAAAGCAGCAGCCGAAGCTGGAGTGCCCGTTGCAATTCTTGTTGATTTACAAGGACCGAAGATTCGATTGGGCAGATTTTCACATGGTCCACACGAACTTGCTCGTGGTGATGTTTTCACGATTACCACCGATGACATCGAAGGCACCAAAGATCGCGTCGGCACAACGTATAAAGGTTTGCCGGGGGATTGCAAAACCGGCGATCGCATCTTGATAGATGACGGAAGAGTCACTGTCGAAGTTACTTCAGTAACAAAGACTGATGTTGTCACAAAGGTAATTGATCCGGGTTTTGTGAGCAATAACAAAGGAATTAACTTACCTGGCGTAGCAGTCTCTGTTCCTGCTCTTTCCGAGAAAGACATTGAAGACCTGCGTTGGGGCCTAAATGCTGGAGCAGACTTTATTGCGCTCTCATTTGTACGAAGCGCCGAGGATATTAAAGATGTTTATCGCATTATGAAAGAAGAAGGAATCCACGTTCCTGTTATTGCAAAGATTGAAAAACCCCAAGCAGTTACGAACTTAGTAGAAATTGTCGCTGCATTCGATGGCATTATGGTTGCGCGCGGAGACCTTGGCGTAGAACTGCCGATTGAAGATGTTCCGCTCGTACAAAAACACTGCATCGAACTTGCTAGAGATGCCGCAAAGCCAGTCATTGTTGCTACCCAAATGCTTGATTCGATGATCACAAATTCGAGACCTACGCGAGCAGAAGCTACCGATTGTGCCAATGCCATTTTAGATGGCGCAGATGCATTAATGCTCTCTGGTGAGACCAGTATTGGCGAACACGCTATCGAAGCAGTCGAAACTATGGCTCGCATTATTCAAAGAACAGAAGAAGGCGGCCTCGATCGTATTCGCCCAATCATTAACTCGCCGCGTACAAAAGGTGGCGCAATCACCAAAGCTGCCACAGAAGTTGGCGCAATTGTTGAAGCAAAGTATTTGGTGGCATTTACTCAAAGCGGAGACTCCGCACGTCGCATGTCACGATTGCGATCACCGATTCCAATTTTGGCTATGACACCTGAAGTTGGAACCTATAACCGTCTTGCTCTGACGTGGGGTGTCGAACCAGTAATCACTGAGATGGTTAAGCACACTGATGAAATGGTTAAACAAGTAGACACTGTTTTGATTGAGAGTGGGCGCGCAAAGAAAGGAGAAAACGTAATGATTGTTGCGGGTTCTCCTCCTGGAATACCAGGATCAACAAATGCAATGCGCGTTCACATCGTTGGTGACGCAGTTGGTGGCGTTGCCCCTGCTTATCGCTAATCACGCTCACATTTTCTCCGAATCACGGATTAGCGTTAGACTTTCACTGCGCCTCGGTACTCCAACGGTAGAGAGGGCAGTCTCAAACACTGCATAGTGTCGGTTCGAATCCGACTCGGGGCACATGAGCACAATTCGAATTTTGGTTGCCGAAGACGAGGCACTTATTCGTATGGATTTAGTTGAGATGCTTACCGAATCTGGTTATGACGTTATTGCGCAGGCAACAAATGGCGCCGAAGCTATTGAGTTAGCAAAAGAACACAAACCCGATTTAGCAATACTTGATGTGAAGATGCCGGTACTTGATGGAATTTCAGCAGCAGAAGAAATTATTGCAACAGCGCCTGTACTACTGCTCACTGCATTTAGCCAAAAAGAATTAGTGGATCGTGCACGCGATGCAGGAGTAATGGCCTACGTTGTTAAACCATTTACAATCAATGATTTGATTCCATCAATTGAAATTGCCATTAGTCGTCACACACAAATGAAATCGTTGGCGGATGAAGTTCACGATTTACACGAGCGTTTAGAAACTAGAAAATTAGTTGACAAAGCAAAAGGTATTTTGATGCAAGCTCTCAACCTCAGCGAACCCGAGGCCTTTTCATGGATTCAAAGAGCGGCTATGGATCGTCGATTAAGTATGAAAGCCGTGGCCGAAGCAGTCATTTCACCGAGTGCAGTTCCGGACGGCCAATAACCTCTAAAAGTCCTATACGGGCCGTTTTTTACGCTCACCTTCACCTTGTTCAAATACGCTCCGAGGCATTACCCTTCTCATCTCCCTGTCCCGGGACACAAGAACAGGAAAGGCAATAAATGAAAAAGATCATCTCAATCGTTTCTGCTTCAGCTCTGGCTGTTGGATTAACAGTTGCCGCAGCTCCAAGCGCATTTGCAGCTTGTGCTGGCGACCTAAAGATCTACTTCCAAGGCGCACAAACTGGTCCATACGCTGAGACTGGTATCAACGAAGCAAACGGAGTAATTCTTGCAATCGAGAAGTACAACAAAACAAATCCAAAGACCAAAGTTGCTTACGATGTAATTGACACAGAAGCATCTGGCAGCAAGTCACCAGCTCTTGCAGCAAAGGTTGTAGCAGATGAGTGCGCAATCGGTGTAGTTGGCGGAATGTACTCAGGCGAAACTCTTGCAGCTGTCCCAATTTATGAAGGCGGCAAAGTACCTGTAGTTTCACCATCAGCAACAAACCCAGCTCTTACAAATAAGTCTCCTTACTTCCACCGCGTTGTAGGTTCTGACCTTGTACAGGGACCAGCTCTTGCTCAAATCGCAATTGGCTTGAAGTCAAAGCTATTCGTTGTTGATGATGCCACTGCATACGGTAAGGGTCTTGCAACAATCGTGAAGAAGAGTGCTTCAAAGATCATCGTAGGCACTGATGGTGTTACAGAAGGTACAACTAACTTCACTTCAGTTGTTGCAAAGGTTGCAAAATCTAAGGCAACTGCAGTGTTCTATGGTGGTTACTACCCAGAAGCAGCAATCTTCATCAAGGCACTTCGCGATAATCCAGCAACTAAGAAGGTTGCATTCATCGCAGGTGACGGAGTTCTAGATGGCGAGTACATCAAACTTGCAAAGAAGAACGCAGAAGGTACATACCTCACAGCTCCAGGAGAGCCAATGGATAAGGTTGCACCAGCATTAGCTAAGGAATACAAGACTCGTTTCGGTCAGGAACATGGTCTCTACACACTAGAGGCTTACAACTCCGCTTACGTCTTGCTACAAGGCATCAAGGCTGGAAAGACAACTCGCGAATCACTTAACACATGGCTCGGAGAAGCCGTTGTTAAGGCTGTTGGTTCAACAATTTCATTCTCAGCAACTGGTGATCCAGACAAGATTGTTATGAACCAATACACAATCAAAAAGGGAAAGATGGTTTGGGTAAAGAAGCTTTCATAAGCTGAATTTATCTATCATCAATTAGCAATGCGTGGCAGGTGCTTTCGGGCACCTGCCACGCATCGCAATAACCAGAAGGATAAAAAGTGGATTTTTCGATATTAATAACGAATTTTTGGTCACTCGGTCTAGACGGGATCGTAGTTGGAGCAATTTATGCCCTGATCTCTCTCGGTTATACCTTGGTCTACGGTGTATTGCGCTTGATTAACTTCGCGCACTCAGAAATTTTCATGATCGGCACAATGTCTGCGTACTTCGTCATTCTGCAATTTGGTTTTACAGGCTATGAGGATCCTCTTCCTCTCTTAGAATTTGTAGGAATTTTTCTTCTTCTCGCAACGGTTTCCGCAATTGTCAGTGGAGGATCTGCTGTTCTTCTTGAAATCGTCGCATACCGCAGGTTACGCATTATGAAAGCGAGCCGACTCAGCTCGCTGATTTCGGCAATCGGTGCGTCATTTGTTTTAGTAGAAGTATTCCGTGTGATGACAGATTCCAAGAATCTAGATTTTCCACGACTGATCAATAAAGACCCATTCTTCACATGGGGAACTCTGTATTTATCAGCAGATAAGGTCCTAGTAATTGTTGGGGCAGCGATAATCTTCCTTATTCTTAATCGGATTATCAATCACACAAAGCTTGGCCTGGGAATCCGTGCGGTTTCACAAGATGAACGCACAGCGATTCTGATGGGTGTAAATGTCAACAGAATTATTTCTTACACATTCTTACTCGGTGGAGTTCTAGCTGGGGTTGGATCCGCTTTTTATATGGTTTTCTATGAAACCACGAAATCAAATGTTGGATTCCTCGTCGGCATCTCAGCCTTCACTGCAGCAGTTCTTGGTGGCATCGGAAACGTAAAGGGTGCGCTTTACGGCTCATTCGCACTCGGTTTAGTGCAGCAATACACATCTGCGGTTCTTGGATACAACTGGCGCGATGTTGTTACCTTTGTCATCTTGGTACTTGTACTTCTAATCAAACCAACTGGGCTATTTGGTGAAGCGTTACAGAAAGCGAGAGTTTAGTTATGTCGGGCATAAAAGCTTCATCACTTAACTTGCGCAACAAGTTCGGGGATTGGTGGGAGGGAGCTAATGCAGCTCAACGTACAATTTTCAGAATTGTTGTGATTGGAGTTTTCTTCGCTCTACCGATGATCAACAATCCAATCATCGATACTCCTGAAACCTCATTTACTTCAGTACTCTTCTACCCACTCATCATGTTTAGTTTGATGGCAATTGGTTTAAACGTGGTGGTCGGTAAATCAGGCATCCTTGATCTTGGATACGTAGCATTCTTTGCAATTGGCGCCTACACCCATGCAGTTATGAGTATTCATACGCCACTTAATTTCTGGGAGATTCTTCCATTCGCGATGGCATTTGCAATGCTTGCTGGTGTCATTCTTGGACTTCCAGCGTTGCGATTGCGCGGCGATTACCTGGCAATTATTACTTTAGGTTTTGGTGAGATCGTAAGAATTGTGGCAGTGAACACAGAAGCCATCGGTGGAGCCGCGGGAATAACCGATATTCCTGGACCATCTTCAGTCTTTGGTATCGAATTTACAGTTATGGATCCACGTACGTACTACTGGCTCACTCTTACATTGTTACTACTTGTTATTTGGGGAGTCTTACGACTTTCGCACAGAAAACCAGGACGTGCATGGGAAGCGATTCGTGAAGACGAAGACGTTGCAGAGTTTATGGGTGTTGCAACTCTTAAATACAAGTTGTGGGCATTCATTATCGGTGGAGCAGTTGGTGGATTAGCAGGCGCCATTTATGCATCTCAGATTCGATCAATTCAACCTGAAATGTTTACCCTGAATCTTTCCATCATGATTCTTGCTTGTGTTGTGTTTGGCGGTATGGGAAATATTTGGGGCGTCATTCTAGGCGCAGTTATTCTTGGATACATCCCTGAGAAGCTGCGCTTCTTGAGTGATTATCGAATCATCTTCTTCGGACTTCTTATGGTGGTCATGATGAACATCCGACCTAATGGACTCTTGCCTCGTCAAAAGCGTGAAAAGTTTCAGGAGAAGAGCAAATGACAAAGAAATTACTTGAAGTACAAGACATTCTCGTAAACTTCGGTGGCGTTACTGCTCTTAACAAAGTAAATCTTCACGTCAATGAAGGCGAAATTGCAGCCCTCATTGGCCCAAATGGTGCGGGCAAGACAACTGTCTTTAACATCGTCACCGGTTACTACACACCTACGTCAGGCAACGTAATCGTTGATGGTGAGTCCATGCTTGGCCTTCGTCCATACCAAATTGCACGTAAAGGACTTGGTCGAACATTTCAGAACATTCGTCTCTTCGGAGATATGACTGCGGTAGAGAACGTTGCCACAGCCGCAGACTCACTAAATAAATCAGGACTCGTTGGATCATTATTTGGTGTGCCACGTAGCCGTCGCGATGAAGCAGCAAGCATGGAAAAAGCTCATGAGCTTCTTAAGTTCATTGGCCTTGAACACAGAGCTCTGCAGATGGCTAAGAATCTTCCGTACGGAGATCAACGTCGACTAGAAATTGCACGCGCACTTGCACTCAATCCAAAGGTTTTATTGCTGGACGAACCTGCAGCAGGATTTAATCCACAAGAAAAAGTTGAACTTGGTCAATTGATTCGCAAGATTCGCGATCGTGGCTTCGCAGTTCTCCTTATCGAACACGACATGAGCCTTGTGATGGAAATTTCAGATCGGGTATCTGTGTTGGACTTTGGTCAAAAAATCGCCGAAGGCACACCAGCAGAGATTCAGAATAATCAACGCGTGATTGATGCATATTTGGGAGTTGCTGAAGATGCTTCTTAAAGTTAAAGACCTAAATGTTTCCTACGGCAAAATCAAAGCTATCAAGGGCATCTCACTTGAAGTAAACGCTGGCGAAGTAGTCACTCTCATCGGTGCTAATGGTGCTGGTAAAACAACTTTCCTCAAGACTGTATCTGGAATTCTTTCACCAGCAAGTGGAGAAATTACATATGACGGAAAGCCACTGGAAAGCATCCAACCTTTCCAGAGAGTGAACGAGGGAATTTGCCAGGCTCCTGAAGGTCGCGGAATTTTTCCTGGAATGACTGTTTTAGAAAATCTGGAGATGGGCAAGTTTGGAAGAAAAGTATCGAAGCAAGAGACACAAGAAGATTTAGAAAAAATCTTCGGACTCTTTCCTCGCTTGAAAGAACGCGCTTCGCAAATGGGTGGAACGCTTTCAGGTGGAGAACAGCAGATGCTCGCAATTGGTCGCGCATTGATGAGTCGCCCACGTTTATTGCTACTTGATGAACCTTCAATGGGTCTGGCTCCAAAGTTTATTGCGCAGATCTTTGAAATCATCAAAGAGATTAAAAAACAGGGCGTAACTATTCTTCTTGTAGAGCAGAATGCAGCGAAAGCTTTAGCAATAGCTGACCGCGCCTACGTTCTTGAAACCGGAAACGTTACAAAAGAAGGTTCAGGAAAAGATCTACTCAACGATCCTGCTGTTCGTGCGGCATACCTCGGAACGGGCGCGCACTAACTCATAAAGATTTAGCGCTCGGCAAGGATCAAGCAAGTAATACGAGCTGTGCAAGTGCGCTGTCCTTCATCATTTGTTATGACAATGTCATAGCAGCACATTGTTTTACCCAATGAAACCGCTGTTGCGACACCAGTAACAATTCCTTTAGTCGCAGATTTATGGTGAGTTGCATTGATGTCAACGCCCACAATCCTGCGAGTTGGTCCAGCATGTAATTGTGTGCCAACAGAGCCAAGACTTTCGGCTAAAACAACATTGGCACCACCATGTAACAAACCTATTGGTTGTGTATTTCCTTCAACGGGCATCGTTGCTACAAGGCGCTGTGGGGAAGCTTCGATAATCTCGATTCCCATTTTCTTATCGAGTGCGCCACTGCCACGTTCGCGGATTAATGCTAGAAAGTCTGCTTGTTCCATGGGTTGAAGTCTAACTTGCCTCATAGGATGCGGGCATGACCAAACGCCTGCTTTTAATCGATGGTCACTCCATGGCATACAGAGCATTCTTCGCTCTGCCTGCCGAAAACTTCACAACTGCGCAGGGTCAACACACGAACGCTATCTATGGCTTTGCAACCATGTTGATTTCGCTGATCAAGGAAGAAAAGCCAACCCATATTGCTGTGGCTTTTGACGTTTCACGCAAAACATTTAGAACCGATATTTTCCCAGAGTACAAAGCTAATCGTTCCAAAACTCCTGATGAGTTTCGCTCACAGATGAGTTATCTGCATGAACTAGTCAGTGCTTTTGGAATTCAGCAATTTGAAATCGAAGGCTATGAAGCCGATGACATCATCGCGACCATTACAAAACGCGCCGAAAAAGAGAAGTGTGAGATTCTAATTTGTACGGGGGATAGGGATAGTTTCCAACTGGTCAACGAGCAAACCACGATCTTGTATCCAAAGCGTGGCGTGAGCGAAATGTCTCGAATGACACCACAAGCCGTTATTACTAAGTATGGAATGAGCGCCGAACAGTATCCAGATTTTGCAGCGCTTCGCGGAGATCCCAGCGATAACTTGCCATCGGTTCCAGGTGTTGGTGAGAAAACTGCCGCTAAGTGGATTGTGGATTTTGGTTCGCTTAAGGAGCTACTTGCTAACGCAGATACCTTGGGCGGCAAAGTAGGTCAATCACTGAGAGATAACATCGATAACGTCATTCGAAATCGCGAACTCACCCAGCTTGTTCATGATGCATCAATGAGTTTTGAAATTGATGCTCTTATGTGGCCAGGTCCTGATGAAGCGCTCATTACGCCATTATTTGAAAAACTCGAGTTTAGAACTTTAAAAGATCGCTTAAGTCCGCTTCTGAAGAAGTCTTCGGAAAAAGTTAAGTCCACGGTTGCGCCAGAAACTCTCTTTGATACACCTTTTGATTCATCCATTCTTACCCCAGAAGAGGCTACATCGAAGATTGAAAAACATTCTGGCGATATTGCGATTTCCTTTGAAGTAGATGATGAAAAGCTGCATCGGTATTGCATTGCATTAAACCGCAGTGAATCCTTTATCGTGCATTCAAGTCAGATGGGCTCTTGGGCAACTAATGCAAAGGTTCCAAAGATTGCACATGATGCGAAGGCTGTTTCACGCAATTATCCCTTGTCACACATTTCATTTGATACAAACCTTGCGGCATATCTCTTGAATCCAGGAACTCGAAGTTTAGATTTTGCAGACATCATCGAAAGATGGGGGGACGGAACTCAGGTTGACCAGAGCTCTCCTGAATCCGAACTACATTCGAAAGCTCGTCTGTTATTTACTCTAAAGGATTCACTCGCCAAAGAACTTAAAGAACGAGAACTAGCAGATTTGTTTACCGATCTTGAAATGCCTATTTCTGAATTATTGGCCGTTATGGAAAATCGGGGCATAGCCGTTGATCGTAAGAAACTCGAATCACTGGCCGTATTTTTTGAAAAAGAGAGTGCAGTGCAGACAAAGATTGCTCACGAAGCTGTCGGGCACGAATTCAATTTGGCTTCACCTAAACAACTACAAGTGGTTTTATTCGATGAACTAAAGCTGCCAAAGACGAAGAAAATTAAGACTGGGTATACAACCGATGCCGATGCACTCAATTGGCTCTACGAAAAATCGCAACATCCCGTACTAGCTGCGATGTTGCGCGTGCGAGAGACAAAGAAGCTTGGCGCAACAGTAGAAGGATTGCTAACCGAGACTACAAAAGCCAATCGCATTCATACTCACTTCGCACAAACAGTAGCCGCTACTGGCCGCTTATCTTCGGTGGGACCAAACTTACAAAATATTCCGGTACGTACCGAAGAAGGACGACAGATTCGCGATTGCTTCATTGCTGGTAAAGGTTTTGAGTCGTTACTTACTGCTGATTACAGCCAAATTGAAATGCGAATCATGGCGCACTTGTCCAATGATGCTGCGTTACTTAAGGCGTTCGAATCTGGAGAAGATTTACATGCAAGCGTTGCTGGATTGGTATTTGGAGTTAAACCGAGTGAAGTAGATCCTGAGATGAGACGCCAGATGAAGGCGATGTCTTACGGTCTGGCTTATGGGCTGAGCGCTTATGGGCTTGCTGTGCAATTAGATTTATCGGCGAGCGCGGCTCAAGAGTTAATGAATAAATACTTCATTCGCTTCGGTGGAATTCGAGATTACTTAAGTGATGTTGTTGATCAAGCGCGCAAAGTTGGATACACACAAACAGTTATGGGGCGCAGACGTTATTTGCCAGATCTCAGCAGTGACAATCGTCCGCGCAGAGAAGTGGCAGAGCGCATGGCGCTAAACGCTCCTATTCAAGGTTCAGCAGCTGACATCATTAAAAAAGCAATGCTGAATGTCGCGGCATTAATGAGTGAGAACACATTGAAATCACAGTTGTTGCTTCAGGTCCATGATGAATTGATCTTTGAAGTAGCACCCGGCGAACAAGAAGAGTTGACTCAATTGATCAGAAAAGGGATGGGCAGTGCATTTGAATTACGAGCACCGCTTGATGTGAGCATTGGGGTTGGATCTAGCTGGAATGAGGCTGCGCACTAGCCTGCATTCCCGCACGGAATTGACCCACGAACGCGTAAAACCGTACCCTTAGCGCTCCCTGTCCCTACTACTCATCTATCCCTACGGAGCATTTTGACTACTTCACCAGTAATTGCAGTTAATGACATTGGATCAGCGGCAGATTTCTTAGCCGCAATCGAAGGAACAATCAGAAATTTTAACGACGGAGATCTCGTCGAAGGCACAGTTGTTCAAGTAGATCGCGAAGAAGTACTTGTTGACATTGGTTACAAGACAGAAGGTGTTATTCCTTCCCGCGAATTATCGATCCGTCACGATGCAGATCCCAATGAGATTGTAAAAGTTGGCGACAAGATTGAAGCTTTAGTTCTTCAAAAAGAAGACAAAGAAGGTCGATTGATTCTTTCTAAGAAGCGCGCACAATACGAACGCGCATGGGGAGACATCGAAGGAAAGAAAGAGCGCGACGAAGTTGTTATCGGAACAGTTATCGAAGTTGTTAAGGGTGGTCTCATCGTTGACATCGGTCTTCGCGGCTTCCTTCCAGCATCACTCGTTGAAATGCGCCGTGTCCGCGATCTCACTCCTTACATCGGTAAGCAAGTTGAAGCTCGCATCATTGAATTAGATAAGAATCGCAACAACGTAGTTCTTTCACGTCGTGCATTCCTAGAACAAACTCAATCTGAATCACGCACAACATTCCTGAACCAACTCCAAAAGGGTCAAGTTCGCTCCGGTGTTGTTTCATCAATCGTTAACTTCGGTGCTTTCGTAGACCTAGGTGGCGTAGATGGTTTGGTTCACGTTTCAGAGCTTTCATGGAAGCACATCGATCACCCAGGCGAAGTTGTTGAAGTGGGCGATGAAGTAACCGTAGAAGTTCTCGAAGTTGATTTTGAGCGCGAACGCGTTTCACTCTCACTCAAGGCGACACAAGAAGATCCATGGCAAGCATTTGCTCGCACACACACAATTAACCAAGTTGTTCCAGGCGTTGTGACCAAGCTTGTTCCATTCGGTGCATTCATTCGTGTGCACGAAGGCATCGAAGGCCTTGTTCACATCTCTGAATTAGCAGAACGTCACGTAGAAATTCCTGAGCAAGTTGTTCAGGTAGATGACGAACTCTTTGTAAAGATTATAGATATCGATCTAGAGCGTCGTCGTATCTCGCTCTCACTTAAGCAAGCTAACGAAGGACAAGAAGTTGAAATCGAAGCATTCGATCCAACTCAATACGGAATGTCTGCTCGTTACGATGCTGAAGGTAAGTTCATCTATCCAGAAGGTTTCGATGCTGACACTCAAGAGTGGAAGCCAGGATATGAATCTCAACGCGAAGCGTGGGAAAAAGAGTACGCAGTTGCACAAGAACGCTTCCTAGCTCACAAGAAGCAAAAGGCTGAAGCTAAAGCTGCTGACGCTGCTGCAACACCTGTTGAGGTAGCAGCAGAGTAATTTCTAGTGGCCTTCGTTGTAGGACTCACTGGCGGTATTGGTTCGGGTAAATCCTTGGCTGCGCAATTCTTTTCGCAGTTAGGCGCACTCGTTATTGATGCTGATCAACTAGCACGTTCTGCTATTGAAAGAGGCTCAGAAGGTTTTGATGAAGTTCTACTTCGATTCGGTGACACTGTATTAAAAAATGGTGACATCGATCGAGTAGCACTTGGTCAGATTGTCTTTGAAAATCCAGAAGCCAAGACAGATCTTGAAGAAATCATTCACCCACGCATTCGTGCTGAATTCGAAGAAGCGGTTGCCAGTTTAAATCCCGGTCAAATTATGGTTTATGAGATACCACTTCTCGTCGAAACAAATGCAGCAGATCGTTTTGACTTTGTCATTACTGTCGAATCAGCTGCAGATGTACGTAAGCAACGTTTGCGTGCTCGTGGCATGTTCCATTCGGACATTGAAAAAAGAATGGCCTCGCAGGCAACCGAAGAGCAACGTCGGGCTATCGCTGATTGCGTTCTGACAAATGATGGCAGCGAAGATGAGTTGTTGCGCCAAGTAGAAAACGTCTGGGAATCAACGATTCTGCCTCGCGCGCAAAACTAGAGCCACGCAGATAGAGTTCGGTATATGCGCCCAGTTACTGATCTTCAAAGGAGAGTTGAGCCTTTTCAAGTCATCAGTGATTACGTTCCTGCTGGAGATCAACCCGCTGCAATCGAAGAGATAGTCAAACGCATCAATGCCGGAGCGCAAGATGTCGTTCTCTTGGGTGCAACCGGAACAGGAAAGTCGGCCACAACTGCGTGGATGATTGAGAAGTTGCAACGTCCCACATTGGTCCTTGCACCTAATAAAACACTAGCCGCCCAGCTAGCAAATGAATTTCGTGAGTTACTGCCCAATAATGCTGTTGAATATTTCGTTTCGTATTACGATTATTACCAACCAGAGGCCTACGTTCCACAAACAGATACCTTTATTGAAAAGGACTCCAGCGTTAACGATGAAGTTGAACGCTTGCGACACTCCGCTACTAATTCGCTTTTAACCAGGCGAGATGTTGTTGTAGTTGCCACCGTTTCCTGTATTTACGGACTTGGAACACCGCAGGAATACGTTGATCGTATGATCAAGTTGCGAGTAGGCGATGAAATCGAACGAAATGTTCTTCTGCGCCGATTCGTCGATGTTCAATACAAGCGCAATGACATGGCCTTTGAGCGTGGCACTTTCAGAGTTCGCGGAGACACTATCGAGATCATCCCCATGTATGAAGAACTCGCTCTTCGCATCGAAATGTTCGGCGACGAGATAGAGCGCATCACCACACTTAATCCTTTAACTGGTGAAATCGTTCGTGAAGAAGAAGAGATGTACGTTTTTCCGGCAACTCACTACGCCGCTGGACCAGAGACAATGAAGCGTGCAATGGGCGACATCACCGATGAACTACAGATTCAACTCAATCTCTTTGAAAAGCAGGGCAAGTTACTAGAAGCACAACGCTTGCGGATGCGTACAACCTTTGATTTAGAAATGATGCAACAGTTAGGTTTTTGTTCTGGAATCGAAAACTACTCCAGGCACCTAGATGGACGCGAACAAGGTTCGGCGCCAAATTGTTTACTTGATTATTTCCCAGAGGATTTTCTAGTCGTTATTGATGAGAGCCACGTAACAGTTCCTCAAATAGGCGCGATGTACGAAGGAGATGCCTCGCGTAAACGTACTCTGGTCGAACATGGTTTTCGCCTACCCAGTGCACTCGATAACCGACCACTGAAATGGCCAGAGTTCTTAGATCGCGTAGGACAGAAAGTTTATTTGTCTGCGACCCCTGGTCCTTACGAACTCGGAAAAGTGGATAACGACGTAGTTGAACAAGTAATTCGCCCTACTGGATTAGTGGATCCTCAAATCGTTGTAAAACCTATTAAGGGTCAGATTGATGATTTATTGGCTGAGATAAAGATTCGTACAGAGCGTAATGAACGCGTACTAGTGACTACGTTGACTAAGAAGATGTCTGAAGATTTGACTGAGTATCTGCAGGAAAAGGGCATCAAGGTTCAGTATCTGCATTCGGAAGTGGATACGTTGCGAAGAGTTGAGCTGCTGCGCGAACTACGTTCGGGTCAATTTGATGTGCTGATCGGTATCAACTTACTCCGTGAAGGTTTGGATCTACCCGAAGTTTCACTGGTTGCAATTTTGGATGCGGATAAAGAAGGTTTCCTTCGCTCAGCAACTTCATTGATTCAAACTATTGGTCGTGCGGCTCGAAATGTTTCTGGTGAAGTGCATATGTATGCCGACAACATCACAAAATCAATGGCGAAGGCTATTGATGAAACCAATCGTCGCAGAGCGAAGCAAGTTGCCTATAACCTCGAACGAGGAGTAGATCCGCAACCATTGCGCAAGAAGATTGCAGATATCACCGATCTTATTAATCGTGAAAGTGATGACACCGATGAGTTACTCGCTTCGGGTCGTAAATCTAAGTTGGCAGGAGCGCCGCCGATTGGTTTGCGCAGCAAGAACGCTGGTTCTTTGCCTCGCCAGGAATTAGTGGCATTGATAGAGTCGCTCACTGACCAAATGAGAAGTGCGGCAGCAGAGCTTTCTTTCGAATTAGCAGCTAGATTGCGCGATGAAATTCGTGATTTGAAGAAAGAACTTCGTGCGATGCAAGAAGCGGGGCATTGATGAGCATCGACAAGTTAATTGTTCGTGGTGCCCGCGAACATAATCTCAAAGACGTATCAATCGAATTACCGCGCGAAGCTTTGATTGTTTTCACAGGTTTATCT
>Ga0208787_1000175_pt1 | contig 31795 bp, 21 predicted proteins | sample Wag4_2014_7_11_FD_187362 | JGI IMG/M metagenome (GOLD analysis project Ga0208787, IMG submission 187362) | Fresh water microbial communities from Ohio, USA - Utica-2 Time Series HT 2014_7_11 (SPAdes) (version 2) | ecosystem: Environmental > Aquatic > Freshwater > Water tank | place: USA: Ohio...
TTTAAATACTGTGTTAAAACAACAAGTAGCTGAAAATTTAGTAGCTGTGTATGGTGCTGCTAAAACTTTTTACGCGCGTGAATTCATTATTGAACAATTAGGCTTATTAGGCGATGATGCGGCGATAAAATTACTCAGTAGTTTATTAAATAATGAAACCTTTTCGGGCATTGCAGCAAGAGCCTTAGCGAGTATTCATACTGCTGCAGCTAAGCAAGCCTTAACCAAGGCGCTAAAATCGGCATCTGGTGAAAATGCAAAACATATTCAAGCAGCCTTAGATAATTTTAATTTTAAATTACCAGCAATAAAAATAGCAAGCGCTCCAAAACAAACTACCACTACACCTGCACAGCAAATACTTCTTTTAGAAGATAGAATGACAAAGGCTAGTACTATATTGGAAAAAAGAAGGGTACTACATGAGGCTTCTTTAATTCCTGGCTTTGCAAGCTTTATGCTAGTGAGTAAAGCATTAACTGATGAAACAATTAATAAAGAAGCTGCTGTAATTCTAGCACGCTTGGCCTTGGCTGATAAAAATATAAGAGGGCCTGAAGTAAGGGCAAGCTTGGAAAAGGCGCTAGGCCTTATCCCCTCAGCTATTATTGGCGTGGAAAGTCCTTTATTATTAACGAAGCTTAAACAACATTTAAAAAACTTACCTTATGATAATGGATTTGTAAGCTTATTCAATGGCAAAGATTTAACAGGATGGAAAGGCTTGGTAATGAACCCTATTGCTAGAGCGAAGATGAGCGACTCAGCTTTAAAAGCAGCAGAACAAAAAGCCAATGAGAATATAAAAAATGATTGGATAGTCAAGGATGGCATTTTAGTATTTACAGGGCATGGCGATAATTTAGTTACAGAAAAAAAATATGGCGATTTTGAAATGTATGTAGACTGGAAAATTACGGAGAGTGGGGATGCAGGTATTTATTTAAGAGGTAGTCCACAGGTGCAAATTTGGGACACCAGTAGAAGAGACGTGGGTGCGCAAGTAGGTTCTGGTGGATTATACAATAATATAAAAAATCAGAGCAAGCCCTTGGTAGTGGCTGATAATAAAATTGGGGATTGGAATAATTTTCATATTATTATGAAGGGTGCAGAAGTAACTGTTTATTTAAACGGCGTATTAGTAACAGATGAAGTAATCTTAGAAAATTATTGGGATCGTAAATCACCCATTTTTGCTAAGGAGCAAATTGAATTACAAGCACATGGTACTTATGTAGCCTATCGTAATATTTATATAAGAGAAATACCCACTGATGAAATGACAAGTTTAACAGAGGAGGAAAAAACTCAAGGTTTTGTTTCTTTATTTGATGGTACTAATTTAGATAGCTGGACAGGTAATACTTCAGGCTATTTAATTGAAGAAGGCGTAGTGGTGGTGCATCCAGATAAAGTGGGTCTAGGCGGCGGAGGCAACTTGTATACTAAAGAAGAGTTCGCTGATTTTATTTATAGGTTTGATTTTCAATTAACACCTGGTGCTAATAATGGTATTGGTGTGCATGCTCCCTTAGAAGGGGATGCTGCCTATGTGGGTATGGAAATACAGGTATTAGATACTGAAGCAGAAATATATAAAAACCCTCCAATATTACCCTATCAAACCCATGGTTCTGTATACGGGGTGATTCCTGCAAAAAGAGGTTTTTTAAAGCCTACTGGCGAGTGGAATCAGGAAGAAATTATGGTAAAAGGAACGCAAATTAAAGTAACCTTAAATGGTACCGTCATTTTAGAAGGGGATTATGCAGCCGCTTCTAAAAATGGAACCTTAGACCATAAAGAACATCCGGGTTTATTGAGAACCACTGGTCATATTGGTTTTTTAGGCCATGGGGATGTGCTAAGATTTAAAAATATGCGTATTAAGGTATTAGAGGAAGATAAAAAAGGCAAGAAGAAGAAATAAAAAAAGCCCCTCAAATTATGAGGGGCTTTTTTATAGCTACTACTAGCTAAAGAATTATTAAACTGATTAGTTAAATAAGTATCTAACACCAATTTGTAACTGCCAACGAGAACCTATACTTGAAGATGGAGTATAAGGTCTTGATTGCGGTATTTGCTTGGTTGGATCTAAGAAATTAAATCTATAGATAGGTGTTATACCATCTGTATCATATCCTTTTAATGATAAAGGAGTTGTTGTTGTTGGTACATAGAATACGCCCCAATCTTTATTTAACAAGTTGGTAAAGTTATAAATATCGGCTGTTAAACGAATAGTATGCTTGTTTTTACCAGATGTAAATTTAATGTCTTGGGTAAAGTTTAAATCTAATTTATGGGTCCAAGGTAATACGTATGCATTTCTTTCAGCAAATTGACCTCTACGTGTAGATAAATAAGGATTGTTTTCAATAAAAGTATTTAATTGATTCCATAAAGTAGCTTGATCTCTTTTGTCTGCAGCTACTGAACCATTCTCTAATTTAATTTGAGAAGCGTCTTTAGGTACAAACATTAAGTCATTGTTCTGACCATCATTGTTAACGTCACCACTTACAGTATAAGAAGTGGTGTAGTTCGGAGCGCCTTCATATACTAAACCAACTGATGATAATAAGTTTTTAGAAAACTCTTTCTTATATATCATACTCGCAATAATTCTATTTGGTAAATAGTTATTAGACAAACCAGCAACGAATTCATTAGGATTATCAGACGTAAATTTTCCACCCCACATTGTAAGTGCAGTAGAACCAAACACCGCTGCATCATAGGCAACCTGTCTTGTATAGGCTGCAGTTCCAACAAAGTTTTTAGTAACTTTTTGAATTTGTATAGTTCCTGTAGCAGCGTAGCCTGCATTTGAATTAGTCATGTAAATAGCATTACCAATTGTTGGGTTAGCAGCACTTGCTTTAGCAGTACCTCCCATTTGAGTACCCCCTAAAGGAAAAGATGAACGGTAAGGGAATTTAAGACGGCCATCAGGCATACGTAATAAACCAGTTGAAGGGAGTGCAATATTTTGGAATACTGAAGCATTTAATTGCTTAGTGTATGATCCTTCAGCAGTTATTGTCCAACCATTACCTACTTTTTTATCCGCCGCTAAAGTAGATTTAAATACTTGAGGGAATTTATAGTTAGGATCGCTTACGTTAATATTATAAGAACTACTTAAACCAGCAGTTACTTGCGGACGGTTAAAATTGATATCTGGTGAGAACTTATAACCTGTTGCGTCAAAAATACTTCCAAATAAGGCCATACCTGAGTTAGAAGCTTGGTTAGAAATCCATACAAAAGGAGGAGCGCCTTGGAATAAACCAGCACCACCACGAACTTGTAAGGTTTGGTCACCATATACATCATAGTTAAATCCAATTCTTGGAGAAATTTGAATGGCTGTATTTGGTGCAGCACCCGTATTGGCACGAATACCATTATAGAACCTTGTTATAGTATCTACAACTGGGTTATACAAGAAAGTATTGTAGAAATTGGTATAATCGGCTCTAATACCATAAGTAATAGTTAACTTGTCTGTAGCTCTGTATTTATCTTGAATAAAGAAACCAGCTTCAAAATTTCTTGGACCTACTAATGGAAAAGCACCACCGCCCAATGCATAAGATAAGTTATACAAACCAGCAGTTTTTGTACCATCAGCTGCTGCATAGAAATCGGCTAAGCTATTGAAACGATAGGTTCCAGCATAGTTTGGAGAGAAACCATTTAAATATTTTTTATAAGAAGACTGTATACCAGCTGTAATCTCATGATTACCTAAGTAAACTGATAAGATATCATTGAATTGGAATACATCTGTATTTAATACGTTGCCATAAGAAAATAGCTCATATCCAAAAGAGGTGAAAGGCCTACTACTTGTAATAGTACCTGAACCGTCTAATATATCTACAAATGGAAAGTCTTTTCCAGATAAAGAAGATCTAAAATCTCTTAATGCAGTGTATCCTATTTGTAATTTATTACTCATGCTATTAGAGAACTTCGTATTCAACTCAGCAATAAAAATATTAGCGTTATTGTTAATTGTATAACCAGCGCCACTAAAAGGAAGTGAAGTTGCATTTGATTGTCTACCATTTGTACTACTTACAGATTGGCTATTAGAAGGTGCTTTATCATCAGCAGATTTTAAATAACTGTATTTGAAACTGAAAGTATTATTCTCGTCTATATTCCAATCAATCTTAGCTGTTAAACGCTTAGACTTTGTTACATAAGAAAAATTTTGGTAAGCACCTGGATCGTAGTCATACTTTGATTTTAAGAAAGTAGCTAAAGCGTCTAATTCTGCAGCTTTTGCAATAGAAACAGTTGTACCGTTAGGTGCTAAAGTAGGGGTAGAAGCTACCCATGTATGTGCAGGTGCAGTTTTTTCCTCTTGTTCTGCATTGACAAAATAGAATAATTTATTTTTAATTAAAGCGCCACCTACTGTGAAGCCTTTTAAATCATAAGAAAAATCTTGCTTTGGAACTTTAATTGTATAAGGAGCAGCATTTACTTCATATCCTTGCCAGTCTTTGCTCTTCATATATTGGTAAACCGATCCAGTAGCGGTGTTTGCACCAGAACGAGATACTGAGTTCACGTTACCTCCAACAAAACCTCCTTGACGTACGTCAAACGGAGAAATGTTTACTTGAATTTGCTCAATCGCATCTAATGAAACCGCAACTGCATTTGCTTGACCACCGATATCAGTAGATAATCCAAAAGAGTTATTAAAGTTAGCACCATCAATAGTGATATTGTTCAATTGAGAACTTTGACCACCAAAAGACATGCCGTTATAAGTAGGTGTTAATTTAATGATGTCCTTGTATGAACGAGTAACAGTAGGCAAACTTGTGATTTGATTTCTATTGAAGTTGTCTTGAGAACCAGTTCTTGAATTAGAAAAAACTTTATCTTGACTAGTAGATTTTACGACTACTTCTTGTAAAGTATTAGAAGTTTCTACTAATTTAAAGTTTGCTTTAAATGCTTGACCTAATAACAAGTTAATGTCATTTTGTTGTTCCTTTTTGAAGCCTACATAAGAAACTTCAACAAAGTAAGGACCACCTACTTTTAAGTTAATTAAGTTGTATCTACCATCCTTACGAGTAGTAGTTACATATTTAGTACCAGTAGGTTGGTGAATGGCTGTAACTGAAACGCCAGCTAAACCAGCAGTACCCGTTGTAACCGTACCTTGTATTTCAGATGTTGTTTCTTGTGCGTTAACTTTAATAATTGATATTAAAATTACCAACATTAGAGAAAAGGCTTGTTTTAAGACATTTTTCATTTTTATGATATTATTTATGGCTACAAAAATAATCTAAAACTTATGAATTAAGTAGAGTTCTCATTAACATTGTATTAACGAAAAAAGGGCCTAATCAATTTCTGGCTAGAATAAAGTTTATATAAAATAATATAATATATAAATTATTGAAAATGAAATACATATTATATTTTTAATACAATGATTTTAAGAATCATATTAAAAATATAATGCAGATTATCAAATTGTTAATTCTTTTTCCGATTGAAAATAGCAGTCTTTTATTGGTTTTCTAAGGCCAATAAATGGCCAAAAATTTGGGCACTTAAAGAATTGGGCCCTTCTAGGGTAAATTTTTGCTCATCTAGGCCAGCAACGGGAGTAATTCTTTTAGTAGAACTAGTGATAAAAACCTCCTTGGCTTTCTTCATTTCACTTAGACTAATATCGCGCTGTTCTATTTTCAAATGATGGACCTCGGCCACTTCAATTATATTTTTTCGTGTAATACCCTTTAACATATTGTTGGCAGGCGTTACTATAATATTATCTTGACTGATCATAAATATATTAGACCTAGGGCACTCACTAACGCTATCATTATTATAATATAAAATATCATCGCCTCCTAGACTCTTCATCCAAGGTTGTAAATAAACGGCCATTAAGTAGTCTGTAGTTTTAACTTCTGCTAATTGTCTTTGATAAAAATGACTTACAAGATGAATGCCCTTAGTAGCCATTTGAGTAGGTGGTGCCTCTAGTGGTTGCTGAATAATAAGTAAATGAGGCGCTGTAATCGTGTAGCCATCGGGCGCATCGCCACCTGCAATAATTAAACGTATGCCTGAAAAAGGAATATTATTTTTTTCAATTAACTCCCCTACAATTTTTTTGATCTCTTCTTTAGATTGGGTAATAGTTAAGCGCATAATCTTTGCTGAATTAAACAAACGATCTAAATGCGCTTCTATAAATAGTGGTTTGTTATTCGCCACTCTTAAATAATCAAAAATACCATAGCCTCTTTGCACGAGTAAATCTCCTACAGGAACACCTGCATTTTCAATTAAGCTAACTTGATTTTGAGCAAAACAATAAATAGGTTTCAAAATAATGAAGATTTAAAATGTAAGATGAAAGCAGCAGTTATCAAAAGTAGTAAAATTAGACAATCATGCATGTTTTTTTTATAATTCAAAGAAATCTAGGTGTTACGCTAAGACCCCCATGCATAGTGCTCTTTAGCCGTTGCACCTATTCTTAAAAATGTATGTGCCCCAAAGTAGTCTCTTTGTGCTTGAATTAAATTAGCCGTTGAATGGGCCGTGCTTATTGCATTAAAAAATTGAATAGCATCCGATAAAATGGCTGTGGCTATTTTATTTTCTAAAGCTATTATAACTATTTCAGTAGCAGCGGGTGCTGTATTTTTTATTTGTTCAGCAATACTAGTATCTAAAAGAATAGTAGGTGTTGTTTTTAAAATGGGTACCAGGGTTTCCATTAAGTCGGATTGAATAATACAGCCCTTTGTCCATATTCTAGCAATCTCACTCAAATTCAACTGCCAGTGATGATTTTTTGAAAACTCATCTAATAACCAGAAACCTTGAAAGTGAATAATCATTTTTGTAAAATGATATGCATTTTTTAAAGAGGCTTCATTGATTGTAATGACTTCTTTTTTGTTTGGATAATTTTGTTCTAATTGAACGCGTAAATTTTTATAACTTGAAATTTGTCTTGCATATAAAGCGTTCGCAATAAGTGTTGCGGGAATAGCTTCATTGGTTAATGCATTGGTAGCCCAAGTGCCCGTACCCTTGCTTTCAGAAACATCTACAATTTTATCTATTAACCACGCATCCCCTTCCTTGGTATTTAAAATATTAATAGTTGCATTTAATAAAAAACTATCTAGCTTATCTACCTTCCAAGAGGAAAGCATATTTGCAATTTCAGAAGGGTTTTTTCCTGCAGCTCTTGCTAATCCATATATTTCAGCAAGTAATTGCATTTCGGCATATTCAATTCCATTATGTACCATTTTAACAAAATGGCCAGTGCCGCCTTCTCCAATATAAGTAGAACAGGCTTGGTTGTTTTTATCTTTTGCAGCAATACAATTTAAATAAGGGGCCACTAGCTCATAGGCCTCCTTATTACCACTAGGCATTATACTTGCGCCATTTAGCGCGCCCTGCTCTCCTCCAGAAATACCAGCGCCTATTAAATGAATCCCTTTTGTAGCAAAATTATGAATGCGCGTTTCGGTTTCTTTATAAAATGTATTCCCTAAATCAACAATGATATCGCCCTTCTTTAATAAAATGGCTAATTCGCTTAAAACCGCCTCCGTAGCCAGTCCTGCTTCAATCATTAAAAATATTTTTTTAGGGCTTTGAAGCGAATCAATAAAGGAAGAATAATCACAAAAGGCTTGCGTGTCTTTTAATAGAGGCAAACTTTGTACAAAATTTTTAGCCACCGATTCTTCCACTCCTTTCAATTCTCTATTATACACAGAAATACTAATACCATTACGTACAAAATTTTGCGTTAAGGCCTTGCCCATCACCCCTAGACCCATCAGGCCTATTGCAGCCTTGCTAGTATTTTGATTTAATAAAGTTTTCATAATCAATTCAACAATGGCTGAAGGACTTTGGGTAATCGAAACAGTAAAAGCATTTTCAGGAGGCTCTAGTGTTTCTAATTGTGAAGCTAATAAACTAACAGGGAAATAATGTCCAATTCTACTTTCTAATCTTTGTTCAATTAAATTTTTACTCCCTTCTAAATAAACAAAATGTATAGCATTACTATTTTTTTCTAAAATAGCCCGGTGTGCTTTTTTTAAAGCAGAGCAAGCTAAAATACAATTACCCTTAAGTAACTCATGCTCAATTACAGTTTGCAAAGCTAATAGCCAATCCGTTCTGTCCTCATCAGATAGTGCTATGCCTGCAGCCATTTTATCACGATTCGATGAACTATGATAATCATCTCCATCAAAAAAAGGAATGCCTGCTGCTTTTGATAGTGCTAAGCCAATAGTAGTTTTACCCACACCAGACACACCCATTAATACAATCGCAATATTTTTTTGCATGCTTTATTTATACAATTGATTAAAAAGCATTTTATAATTACCATGTGTTTGTGCTCTAAATGTAATTTCAGGTCCGTACACAAATAGTTTACCACTACCTACTTTTGCTTCAAAGGCTGCAACACCATCTTGTAAATAAGATTGGCCAAAGGCCCATCCACTTCTTAATGTTTTATCAGAAGCATACCAGGCTAAAGGCACTAACTCTTTTCTTGCAATGGCGTCTGGTAATAATTTAAATACGGGGCTAGCACTAAAATACACATCGGCAGTTTTTTGCATACCCCAGTTGGCTTTATACTCGTTGTCTAATGTTATTTGCATCACTGATCCAGGTATATAAAATTTTTCACCAGGTAATGTTTTCTCTTTGCCTGAAACCATTTCCACTAAAGCATTGCGAACAGGTAGGTTCAAGTGATAAACTAGATTGGCACTAGAACCAATTGTAATAATGGTTCCACCATTTTGTAAGAATGTCTTTAAAGCAGGGATCGATTTTTCTGCAGTAATTTTTCCTAAAGTCGCTTGATAGATTTCAGGAATGTCTTCCCCTTTGGGTTCTCTTTCTTCATATCCACCGCCTGCTTCTAGTTTTAAAGAGGGGATCGCACCTTCTACAAAAAGAATGACATCATATTTATCTTTTAAATTGCTTGCATCAATTTCTTTTGCATATATTAATTGGAAAGGAAATTTATACTTTTCAAAAATCCATCTCACCCATCCCGAAGACATAGACCCACCATATCTATCCCATAAAGCAATTCTTTGTGGCATAATTTTATCATTCATATTAGCCGGCTTAGTGTTAACACTATTAAATACAACACCCTTCTCAGCACTTATTTTTTCAATAGCTTCTTGCACTTTATTATTACTAGCCTTATTCACAGCTATAAAATACTGGTCTTTATTTTTATACACTTCTTGGCCCATGCTCTACAGTGTATTTATCGCATAATAGGCGGCATTTTCTTTAGTAGAAAAACTATAGCCTATAGTTTCTGTACCTGCGTTTATTTTACCCACTGGTTTTTGAATCGATCCATACCCAATGGTTTCAAAAGGGCCATTAAAATCATCTAGTACACGGTCAAACTCAATACCCATGGTAAATGCAGGGGTCCAACCGGCTGCATCATAAGGTCTTATAGGAGGGCCACCTGGATATTGAAAATCGTTGGGATGATCCTGTGGTTCAAACATATCTATAACATGTGGTCTAAAGGCTTGGTTGGTTTTTACTATATAAGAACCTGCAGGATAGTTTTTACCGGCTACTGAAAAATTAGCAGTCGCTTTTTCCACCTTAATACCACTTTGAATTAAAATATTAATAAAGTCTATGGCCGTAGTAGTTTGATTCGCTGTTACGATGTAGCCTCTTGCATCTCTATTCGCCGGATTTTTATATACTTTATTAAATATCGCTGTTTGAAAAGAATCAATCCTACCTGTTACTTTCTCTGTCTTTAATAATTCTGCTACTGCATCTGCTCTTTTAGGATATAAAGTCCAGTTATCTTTGTTGCCTGCTTCAATACTATTTCTACCCATTCTATATATATTCAAAAGCAATTCTTCTTTATATCTACTAGCATAGTTTAATACGGCATAATTTAAAGAAACAGAATAATCAATTGAATTTCTAAAATACCATTTCTGTGGAGTAATAGGAAAAGGCGTGCCGCTATTAGGAATTAATCTTTGAGCCACTAATGGAATAGTAGAAGGTGTTGGGTTACCAATAATTTCTGTAAGCAGTCCAATAATATTATGATAGTAAGCCGTAGTTCTTAATCCGCCGTTCCACCAAGTAGAATAGACCGAACCTGATTTCATCGTATAACCTGGTTTGCCTTCTCCATTTAAACGAGTACTCATGGCAGCACCTAATGCATCAATACCTGTCATTAATAATGGATCATATACATAATTGAATGGGTCACGATAAGGAGGGCCCGCCACCACTGTACCTGGAGGACCTGTTTGATGATGATTGTATAAAACCTGAGGCATCCATTCTATATATTGTTGACGACTCATATTTTTTGATTCCTGCATATTGTTCATATAGAAATCACGGTTATTATCGTGTCCAATATATTTTTGATACAAGCGAGGTAAACTTGAAGTAGATCTTTTTAAAGTATCGCTATTTCTCATATACCAATTTGAAACCAATTCTTGTCCATCAGGGTTGGCGTGTACAAATAAAATAATAGTCGACTTTAATATGCGCTTTGTCTCATCATCTGTTCTTGTAATTAATTGATAGATAGATTCAATCCATTGGTGTATTCCCACTACTTCCGTAGCGTGTAAGCCACCATCAATCCAGACTACCGCCTTTCCTTCGTTGGCCATTTGCGTGGCTTCTGCTTCACTTATATTTTCTGCATGCGCTAATTTTTGAGAAATAGTTTTATACTTTTCCAAATTGGCTAAGTTACTAGGATCGGAAACAATGGCCATGTATTGGTTACGGCCTTCTTCTGTTTTTCCAATCACTTGTAGTTTTAGTTTTTTAGAAACCGCAGCTAGTTTTTTTAAGTAGGCTTCTGTTTGTGTAAAAGTGGCCAATTGATAATTATCGCCAATATTAAATCCAAAATGTGATTTCGGACTTGGTACTGTTTGTGCCATTAGCAAACTCTGTGAGAGTAAGGCAATCAATAAAAAACAAAAGTATTTGCGCATATTATAATTGTTTATCCTTTTCATTATTAATTCTATATTATTTTAAGAAAATTATTTTGTTTTTTATAAAGAAGCATTCGCTTGTCTATCCATTATAAATTGAATCAGCATATCTAATTCGATATTGGCTCTTTTGCAAGCATCGTCAATATCATCTCTGGAAACGTTGGCTGCAAAGGCTTTGTCTTTAATTCTTTTTTTAGCACCTTTTAATTCCATACCCTTATAGCCTTCTGGTCGCATTAAAGAATAAGCGTGCATTAAACCAGAAAGTTCATCAAAAGCATATAACATTTTATCCATTTGCGTAACGGGTTCCACTCCAAAATGGATAGGTCCATGCGAAGCAATGGCTCTGATAATTTCTGGATCTATTTGTTCTTGCTCTAAGTATTCAATTATTTTTTTACAATGTAGCTCAGGCCACTGATCCCAATCGGCGTCATGCAAAAGGCCGGCCATTTCCCAGCGCCATTGATCGGCTTCGTTTAAATTTTCTTTTTCTTTTGCCCAGCATTTCATTAAATGCGCTACTTGCTTCATATGTAGCTGCAACTTAGGATTCAAGACCCATGCATTAAATAATTCATGGGCTGCTGATACTGATAATACATTACCCTTATTTGCAGGATCACCAAATTCCGTTCTACCCAAGTTCAAAGACATACTCTTGTTTTGCTAAAGTTAATAATACTAGGGAATTATTTACTTGTTTTTACAATTTGAATTTTCCCATTCATCAAAACTTTAGCAGTGGGTTGCGTGCTTGATTTTATTTTAAGATTGGTTACTTGACTATTTGTCCAAGTCATTTCAATTTCATAGTCGCCCCTTGCCTTCAATCCTTTCACCGCGCCCGTTGCCCATGCCTTGGGAAGGGCTGGTAAAAGCGTGATCATATCCTCATTCGATTGCAATAGCATTTCAGCCACAGCTGCAGCGCCCCCAAAATTGCCATCTATTTGAAAAGGAGGGTGTGCGTCTAATAAATTAGGATAAGTACCCCCTGCATTGGTATAATTTTCTTTGGTTTCATCTGGAGGTACATATTTCAATAATTCACGATACATTTTATAAGCATGGTCTCCATCTTTTAATCTTGCCCATAAATTAATTCTCCAACCTTTGGACCAACCTGTGGTTTCATCTCCTTTTACTTCTAAGGTTTTTTTAGCAGCCGCTGCAATCTCAGGTGTTTTATCAACACTTACATGAGTGCCCGGATACAGTCCATATAAATGAGATTGATGACGATGTTTAGGCTCGCTGTCTTCCCAATCATAATACCATTCTTGTAAATTACCTGCCTTGCCTACTTTATAAGGATGTAAATTATTTAATGCCGTATTTATTTTAGTTGCAAAATCATTATCATTTTTTAAAATTTTTTGTGCAGCAAGTAGATCTAAAAATAATTCTCTAATCATAGCAAGGTCGGCAGTGCCTCCATAAAGAGTAGACCCCACATAGCCATTCGGCATTTTAAAAGTATTTTCTGGCGAAGTCGAAGGGGAAGTAATGAAATTGCCACTGCTATCTTTTACTAACCAGGCTAAACAAAATTCTGCAGCACCACGCATTAATGGATACGCTTTTTGTGCTAAAAATTGTTGGTCTTGTGTAAATAAATAATGTTCCCATAAATGTGTCGATGCCCAAGTGCCGCCCATGGGCCAATTCGCCCAAACAGGATCGCCATTTCCAAAATTACCCACCGGATTAGACATAGCCCATATATCTGAATTATGATGTGCTACCCAACCTGGCATATTATAAAATGTTTTCGCGGTCGTTTTTCCGGTGGTAGCTAGGTTGCCTATAAATTGTAAAAAAGGTAAATGCATTTCAGATAAATTGGTATTTTCTGCTAACCAATAATTTTCTTCTGCATTAATATTAATAGTATAATTACTTGACCAAGGAGGTTGTATATAGGGGTTCCACAAGCCCTGTAAGTTAGCAGGGACGCCTGTTGTACGAGAACTGGATATTAATAAATAGCGCCCATATTGAAAGTATAAAGTTTCTAAATAAGGATCTACTTCTCCTTTGGCATATCTTTTTAAACGATCATCGGTGGGCAAATTCACCAAATCTTTGCCGCCTAATTTTAATTCAACACGATTAAAAAAAGATTGATAATCTTTTACATGTCGTTTTTTTATTTCTGTATAGCCCATTTGTTTCGCATTCGTTAATTGCGTAGCAGCGTTCGCTACATTATTCAATCCTTTTGTAGCAGGGTCTTTATCAAAGCCATTAAAACTAGTCGCCATGGAAACATACACCGTTGCTTCTGTAGCATCTGATAATGTTATGCTAGAATCTGTTTTAGTAATTTTTCCTGTACTCGATTGTATTTCAATGTTGGCAGAAAAACGCGTACCTCTTTTGGGATCATATATTATAGCGTTACGCGATTTTTGAACATAAATAGGATCGGCTTTCACAGGTGCTATTCCATTCACTTGTATACTATTATTATTAGTGGTGGTGGTATGTTTTAATAAAGATTCAAAACGTATGGTAAAACCAAGTGCCCCTGCTTTTTTACTAGTAAGGTGAATGGTAAAAATTTTATCGGGATTAGACACTAAATATTCTCTTTCAATTGTATTGCTATTAGAAAAGGTTTGCACTTTTGCAATAGCCTTATCAATATCTAGCTCTCTATAATAATCGGTGATATAGGGGTCGTCATTAATATCCATCAGTAAAGTGCCTAGTGGTGCATAAGATTCAGAATATTTTCCTTGTAATTTTTTAAGAAGCTCTGCTGCTTTTTTATAATTATTTTCTTGCAGGGCCTTGCGTACCGCAGGTAAATTTTTATAGGCTTGCGGATTCATATTCGCATTCACTGGCTCACCCGACCATAAACTCAAGTCATTTAAATATATTTTATCTGTAGAAATGCCTCCAAAAACCGTAGCCCCTTGAAGCCCATTGCCTAATACCAAGGCTTCTTCAAAATATTGAGCCGGATTCGAATACCAAAGCTTTAGTGGCTGTTGAATAGAAGCAGCAGCCACCGCGGCTGTAGCCGCAGCAGCAGGCTTCTTTTTTTTAACTGCCTTTTTTTGTGAAAATAATACAAAGGGACAAAGAAGTAAAACCAGGGTTTTCTGATAAACATTCATAAATAGCACTTAATAGGTTGAAAATAAAGTTACAAAAATCATAGGAGCTTTTAGCAGCCATAAACCAAGAAAATGAGTTAAATTGAAGTAGCTAAATTTTTACCAAAACAAATTATTTGAAAAAGATAAAAATTATATTGGTATTTTTTGTTCTTTCTATGGTCTTGGTAGTGCATGTTAAAGCGCAAGCCGATGACAGTTCCACTATTACTGTAAAAAAAACAAAAGATTTTTCTGTAAATGGATTAGGAGATGCTGCTGCTTGGAAGACTACCTCCTTTACAAAATTGAATAGGAAATTTAATACGGGGGTAAATTATTCTACCAACTTTAAAATTTTATATTCCGATGCTGGAATTTATTGTTTGTATGTATGTGAGGATTCAATGATTACATCTACGCTAAGAGAAGATTTTGCTGATTTATATAATGAAGATGTAGTAGAAGCATTTTTTTGGCCTGATGAAAAAACAGTGATGTATTTTGAATATGAGCTATCTCCTTGGAATTATGAATTACCCATTTTGATACCTAATTACAACGGGAAATTAATGGGCTGGAGGCCTTGGCATTATGAAAAAGAGAGAAGAACAAGACATGCAGCTACTATCCATAAACAGGGAGATAAAGTAATTGGATGGACTGCCGAATTTTTTATACCCTATGTATTATTAAGCCCATTAGAAAATATACCGCCGAAATCTGGAACAAAATGGAGAGCTAATTTTTACAGAATTGACTATGATAAAGGAGTCAACTATTGGACCTGGAAGCCTACCGTTGTTAGTTTTCACGAATACAAAAAATTTGGAACGATTATTTTTGAATAAAAATTATTGACGCGCTAAGAAAGATTTAATGTCTTATCTTTGCAATGAATAAAACAAGATTATATGTTAACAAATATTGTCATTTTCTTTTGGATACTTTCCTCTATCTACTGCTTGTATAAATTATTTAAAAGATCAAAACTTACCTCATTGGACGGGGTTATTGGGTATTCGCCAGGTTTAGAAGTAATCATGGTCTTGGCACTAGGGCCTTTATTAGCAGTGATTGATATTTCCTTAACTTGGATTAATATTTACAAAGAGGCTGAAGAGGCAAGAAGAAGAAATGATAAATAAAAAAATTAAGTAGGAATTTTTTAAAAATTCCTTAGATAATACATTGCATTAAAAAGCCCCCCGATAATTCGAGGGGCTTTTTAATTTTCTATCTTAATTAGTATTTAGTAAACTCTCCTTTGTTATTTACCGACATTAATACTTTCCATGTAACAGATTTATAAAAGCCTCCCGTTCCACTTATCAATTTTCCAATTTCAGATAGATCAGGAATGGTTGGTTTAGCAGACCAGCCGCCATCTAATATATCTTCATAATTTGTATATCCATCAGCGGTTAGATAATTCCACTCATAGCCAGAACCCACTGGAGATACTACATTTGAAGTAGACCAAGTTTTTTGATTTACCACTCCCGATGTCATTGATTTTTTAATAAAGCTTCCCCATATTTTTCCTTGTAATTGATGCATTTTTTCAACATCAGATACTTTTGAATAATTCATTCTTATAAAATTGCGCTTGCCTTCAACCGACTCATAGTTAGCCATATTTAATACAGCCAATGCAACACGATTATCCTCAAGTTTTAAACCTCTTTGTACAAAAAATGCTTCGTCTTTACCCATTGATGCCAAAACTTTTTTTGCACCATAATCAAATGTTTCATTTAAATCATGCATGTTTTGTTTACTTCCAATACCTAATAAAAAAAGGATATTAGGTTCTGATTCAGGGCCGGCAATTCTTTCCAATACATTCCAGGTGGTTAATTTGCCTTCTTTAACTAATAATTGTCCCACTTTACTCCAAAAGTGTTCTTCGTTTTCTAACATCGCTTTTAAGTCTTTACCAGCTACTTTTCTATAATCGTGAATTAAGTAATAAGGCTGTGTAACATTTTGTGCGAAACTCATAATGCAAATTAGCATTGTGATTACTAGAGATACTGTTTTTTTCATAGTGTATATTTTTAGTATTTAAATATAAGTCTCTTTTTGAAACTAAAATATAAAAACAAAAAAGCCCCGAACAATTGTTCAGGGCTTGTGGCACCACCCGGGCTCGAACCGGGGACACAAGGATTTTCAGTCCTTTGCTCTACCAACTGAGCTACAGCGCCATCCTTTGGTTCATTTTAGTCTTACAACCTTTATGAACCGGGGAGCAAATATAGGCCAGGCTGCCTTAAATAGCAAAAAATATGGATTCTTTATTGAAAATCAGTCATTTACTATACCGAAGTAGCCACGATAAAAAAGGAGATAATAATAAAGGCTAGACCTAACCATTGCTTAGGGCTTAGTCTTTCTTTAAAAAAGAAGTATCCAATTAATACCGATAAAAGCTGGCTACTTATAATTAAGATATTAATGACCATAATGGGCAAGTACTGATAAGATATATTAATAGCGAGTCCTCCGGACACTAATAATAAACCCAATTTTAAATAAGTGAAAATATGTTTCGCACTTATATAATTAAATAAGTTTTTTAATAAGTCATCGCGTATGACTAATACCAGTCCGAATAACATAGCGGTGGTTTCAATCACTAAACTAAAACCCAGCGGGCCCCAATAACTTATTGGATAAGTATAGAGTGCATAGGAGCTACCCCAAAAAAAGCTAGCGAGTACGCCGTACAACATTCCATTTTTTTGTTCGCTAATACTGGATTCTTGTTTTCCTTGAAAATATAAAAGAAGCAAACCTGCTGTTGAAAATATAAAGGCGTATAAATAATTGGCTTTCCAAACTTCGCCTACAATAAATACAGCCGTTAAAATAGTAAATAATTTTATCGCAGATACAGGTATCACAATGCTTACAGGCGCTCTTTGTATACCTCTTAGAAAAAATACCAACCCAAAAATATTAAAAATACTCAGTGCAATAGTTAATAAAAAAGGGCTACCAAAACTTAAAGTATGTATTGTCCAGCCTTTAAAAAAAGCGCTGTCTCTAAAACCAAAATATAAAATAGCAAAAATAGTAGATGCAAATATGCCTCTGTAAAACATACCTATTTGATAAGGAATTGTTTGTGTTACTTTTTTCCAATACGCATTACTGATAGCAAAACAAAGCGCGCCAATTAAGACAAATACAATTCCCATTATTAATATTCACAATTTTTCGGCGTTCTTGCAAAAGGAATTACGTCTCTAATATTAGTCATGCCTGTAACAAATTGTATCATTCTTTCAAAGCCTAAACCAAAGCCTGCATGCGGCACAGTTCCAAATCTTCTGGTATCTAAATACCAGCTCATCTCTTCTAAAGGTATATGCATGGCATTCATTCTGGCTTCAAGTTTGTCTAAACGCTCCTCTCTTTGAGATCCACCCACTATCTCACCAATGCCTGGCGCTAAAATATCCATCGCTGCCACTGTTTCTTTGCCTGGTGCACAGCCATCGTTCATACGCATGTAAAAGGCTTTGATCGCCGCTGGATAGCCCGTAACAATGACTGGTTTTTTAAAATGTTGTTCTACTAAATATCTTTCATGCTCACTTTGCAAATCAATGCCCCACTTCACCTCGTATTGAAATTTCTTTTTCTTGTAATGATTGCTATTTAATAAAATATCAATCGCTTCTGTATAAGTAATGCGCTCAAAATTATTATTCACCACCAATTCTAATTTTTCTCTTAATCCAAGGCCACTTCTTTTTTCAGTGGGTAGTTGCTTTTCTTCTTCTGCTAAACGCGCATCTAAAAAATCAATATCATCTGCATTATTTTTTAATGCATAATTAATTAAATATTTAATGAAGGCTTCCGCTAAATTCATATTGTCTTCAATATCATAAAAAGCCATTTCAGGTTCAATCATCCAAAACTCTGCTAAGTGCCTAGTCGTGTTTGAATTCTCTGCACGGAAGGTGGGACCAAAAGTATAAATCTCTGAAAAGGCCATAGCGCCTAGCTCTCCTTCGAGTTGACCACTCACTGTTAAGTTGGTACTCTTACCAAAAAAATCTTGTGTATAATCAATTTCGCCTTTATCATTTTTAGGAGCGCCTTCTAAAGGAAGTGTGGTAACTCTAAACATTTCACCTGCACCTTCTGCATCCGAGCTTGTAATAATGGGTGTGTGCAAATACACAAAGCCACGTTCGTTGTAAAATTGATGTACTGCAAAAGCAAGTGCATGTCTTAATCTAAATACCGATCCGAAGGTATTGGTACGAAAACGCAAATGCGCTTTCTCTCTTAAAAATTCTAAAGAATGTTTTTTAGGTTGTAAAGGAAATTTTTCTGCATCGCTGTCTCCTAAAATTTCAATTGTCTTCGCTTTTACTTCCACGCTTTGTCCTTTTCCTAAACTCTCTACCACGGTACCCACTATTTTTAAAGAGGCGCCAGTGGTTACGCGCTTTAATATGGCTTCATCAAATTCTCCCAGTGTGGCCACAATTTGAATGTTCGCATTTGTGCTTCCGTCGTTAAGGGCTATAAACTGATTGTTTCTAAAAGTGCGCACCCATCCCATTACCACCACTTCGGTCCCCGTGGGGGTGCCCGATAACAATTGCTTTATTTTAATTCTGTCGTTGAACATATTGCTGATTTCGAATGGCAAAGATAATCGGTTTCAAGGGCCAAATACCCTGTTTTAAGTATAAAAACAGATAAAAAATTGTTTTTTTGTTAAAAAAACTGCTTAACATTGCAGTAGCATCGAGCAAATTGATTCTTTTTAATGTTGATAGCTCGCTACCCCATTCCCAATATACAATTTACGGTCACCATTATTTCGACCGAAATTTCAAAAAGCGTTCAAATAAGCCCAAATCTTGATTCGATTTTTAAATAAACCATAGTTCAAAGTGCCAGAAAAAGAAGAAAAACCAAAAAAGGGACGTAAACCCGTTGCAGCCGCTCCGGCAGCAAAAAAAGCAGTAGCCTCTAAAAAAGCCGAGCCTGCTAAAAATAATACCGAAGACGATAAAGCTTCTAAAATTGCCCAAGCATTGTTTGGCGATGAAAGTGCAGCAAGTAGTGGGGCGCCTGCTCCAACTAGTGAAAGCAATGACGCTGTTCAAGCAAGCGCTTCAGCAGATCAAGCCAACGCAGGTGGTGCTACCAATGGAGGACCGAATGGTGGACCCAACTTACCCGCTCAGCGTTATCCTCAACCCAAAAAAGAACCTGTATTTAGTGTAGAGTTTGATGGCATTATTGAATCAGAAGGTGTTTTAGAAATGATGCCCGATGGTTATGGTTTCTTACGCTCTTCAGATTACAACTATTTATCTTCTCCCGATGATGTATATGTATCTCCTTCTCAAATAAAAGCATTTGGTTTAAAAGTGGGTGATACGGTACACGGCACTGTTCGTGTTCCACGCGAGGGTGAAAAATATTTTGCGTTGACAAAGGTGAGTCAGGTCAATGGAAAAAATCCGGATGAAATTCGTGATCGTATTCCTTTTGATTATCTGACGCCTATCTTCCCTTTTGAGAAATTAAATTTATATACATCGGCTACTAATTATAGTACCCGTATCATGGATTTGTTTACACCTATTGGTAAAGGTCAAAGAGGTTTAATTGTAGCTCAACCAAAAGTGGGTAAGACTATGTTGTTGAAAGAAGTGGCCAACGCCATTGCTGCCAATCATCCAGAATGTTATTTGATTATTTTATTAATAGATGAAAGACCAGAGGAGGTAACAGATGTAGAGCGTTCTGTAAAAGGAGAAGTCATTGCTTCTACTTTTGATGAGCCTGCTGAAAAACACGTTAAGGTTTCTTCAGTTGCATTACAAAAAGCAAAACGCTTAGTAGAGTGCGGACACGATGTAGTTATTTTATTAGATTCTATTACACGTTTAGCGCGTGCGCACAATACAGTCGCACCAAGTTCTGGTAAAGTATTATCGGGTGGTGTAGAAGCAACCGCCTTATTACGTCCAAAACAATTTTTTGGTGCAGCGCGTAAAATTGAAAACGGTGGATCGCTTACTATATTAGCAACTGCCTTAATTGAAACGGGTTCAAAAATGGATGAAGTTATTTTTGAAGAGTTCAAAGGAACAGGTAATATGGAATTAGTATTAGATCGTCGTTTAGCGAACAAGCGTATTTTCCCTGCTATTGATTTAGTAGGATCAAGCACGCGTCGTGACGACTTATTATTAGATAAAGAAGTATTAGGTAGAATGAATATTCTTCGCTTATTCATAAATGATATGAATAATGATGAAGCAATGAATGAATTATTAAAACGCATGCGCGGCACTAAAGACAACGAAGAGTTTTTAGCCAGCATGAATAGATAGTTCGGTCTTATGCTCTTTTTTTAGTGGGGTGCTTTGCCAATTTTATTGACTTCAGCTCTGTGCCCATATCTTTAATCGCCTTTTCTAACTTAGTAAGCTTTTCCAGGGTTGGAAATTTATTGCCCATCCTGTATTGACGCATCATGATTCGGCTAATGCCAGCCCTATCCGCAACAACCGATGCGTTTAAAAAGCTTTTGTCTTGAAAGAGGCCGGAAATATCGTATTGAATTTCAAAAGCAAATTTATCTTCTTTTAGTTGATGGAAGTTTATTAAAAGCTTCTTCATTTTTGTTTCTATTTGGGATACGGTTTTCCCAGAATCTACTAATAAATTATCTTCATAAAGAACCCTTCCCCATAGTGGTCCCTTGCCTTCGGTATCAATGATTAAGATTATCTTTTTTTTCATTTTATTTATTTTTAATCCCCGCCTGTTTAAATATACTTTTTAACGTGCTTGGGTTTATTTCGTCTTTGCCATGAAAGGGTACCGTTACTTTGCCCTTTTTAAATTCGTGAATATATTGTCTATGGCTTCCTTTTTGATTTTTAATACTCCAGCCATCTTTTATTAATATCTGTTGAATTTGTTTTGCATTCATTCAATCTGTCTTTATAAAGGTAACAAAATTGTTACCAATAAAATTACATTTTTTAAATGCCTGTTTTTCAAGTATAAATACTTGCTTATTGTGGTTGAATTGTATCTAGAAACTTGGACAGAAACTAGTCCTTAAAATAATTACTATGCTCTATTTCTTCGCGCACTTTTTCTGGTACTAAATAACGAATGGTTATTCCTGCTTTTCTATTATTGCGAATTAGTGTAGCAGAGAGTTGTAATAAGGGTGCCTCTAATATTTGCACGCGCGCACCATATTCATTGCTAATATCAAAGCCATCTCGTTTATATACAATGAATGAATAATTCTTAACTAAGGTTTCAAAGTTTTTCCACTTAGGTAAATTCTGAAAACTATCCGCACCCATAATTACTGAAAATTCATGTTGCGGATATTTCTCCTCTAAATAGATAAGTGTATCAATGGTGTAAGAAGGCTTCGGTAAAGAAAACTCAATATCAGATACTTTTAATTGTGTATCCTCTTCAATCGCCAGCTTGGCTAAATGTAGTCGGTCATGTTCGTTTAATAAACTGCCCTGAGGTTTCAATGGGTTTTGTGGAGAGACCACTAACCAAACTTGTTTTAGGTCTGAATGATTGGCCACATAACTTGCCACCATTAAATGGCCATTATGTATTGGATTAAAAGAACCAAAAAATAAACCAATTTTCATTTTATAAAATATTGATTATCAATTAGTTATTTCAATATTGGGGTTGATAAAAATACTATCTGCCTCATTCATTCTTAGGCTTAATTGATAGCCTGCCACCGAAATGGATATAGGATCACCCAATGGAGCAATTTGCTCAACCGTAATTAATTCGCCTGGTATACAACCCATCTCCATTAATTTCAAAAAGATTTCATCATTTTCAAAAGAATGAATAACGCCAGACTCCCCCATTTTTAAATCAGATAGTTTCTTCATATTAATACTGCAAAGATAGTTTCTGTTTTACACAAATAGTTACGAAATTTGGAGCATTGAAAAACAATCTTTTATGTCATTGAATATCTCTTTTAATAAGGCCGACAAAAATGCAACACTGGGCAATCGTTTGGCAGTAAAGGCTTTTATTGAAAGGTCCTTAAAAAAAGAGGGCTTGACCATTGAGACACTTCAATATATATTTTGTTCCGATAAATACTTACTAGGTATTAATAAATCCTATCTACAACACGACTATTATACAGACATTATAAGTTTCGACCTATCTGAAACCAAGGGCAAGTTAATTGGTGAGGTATATATAAGCATTGACCGAGTAAAGGATAATGCAAAAACTCATAAAACAGCCTTGAAGGAGGAATTGTTAAGGGTAATTTTCCACGGTGCCCTGCATTTCTGTGGTTACAAGGATAAAAAACCTGCCGATATCAAAAAAATGCGCGCCCAGGAGGATAAATGGCTGAAATCCTACCTAAAGTCTATCGCTTAAAAGTGGGCCTTGTCCCAAAACGTTCCACAAAGAACTATAACGTTCTACATTAACAAGATTATTTACATTTATGGTAAAGAACGTTCCATAAAGAACTATAACGTTCTACATTAACATGTTTTTGGTATATTTGTGATAGATGAGAATTAGAAACCCAAAAGGGAAATACAAAAAAACATGTGGCAAGTGCAATGGTCCAATCGAAGAAGAGTTGATTGGTAGACAAAGATATTGTAGGATGTGTAAAAACCTGAATACTAAATTAAACCGTAAAAAACATTCAGAACTTACAGAATTACAAAAATTAAAAGCAAATGCTAGATCATATGTACATGTGTATCTTAAAAGAGGTAAAATTAACAAATCCAACTGTGCAAATTGTGGTGAACCTGATGTAGAGGCTCATCATGAGGATTATACTAAACCACTAGAAATTATTTGGTTTTGTAGAAAATGTCATCTAGAATATCATGAAAAAGAAAAGAAATATTGATTCTTTTACAATTGCTTGGTATTCAATACAGGCTTATCTTTGCACACTTATATGTTTCCCAAATACAATGTCATAGTAGTAGGTGCAGGTCATGCAGGCTGTGAAGCAGCAGCGGCGGCCGCCAATATGGGCTCCAAGGTTTTATTGGTGACCATGAATATGCAGACCATTGCCCAAATGAGTTGTAACCCGGCCATGGGTGGAATTGCCAAGGGACAAATAGTAAGGGAAATAGATGCCTTGGGTGGATATAGCGGCATCGTCACCGACCTAAGTACTATTCAATTTAGAATGCTTAATAAAAGCAAGGGGCCAGCCATGTGGAGCCCTAGAGCACAGAATGATAGGCAACTATTTGCTACTAAATGGAGAGAGATGCTGGAAAACACCCCCAATGTGGATTTTTACCAGGATTCGGTGAACGAATTAATCATTAAAAACAATAAGGCCTGCGGGGTTATTACAAGTTTAGGTCATAAAATAGAGGCAGATGCAGTTATAATCACTAGCGGAACCTTCTTAAATGGAATTATACATATAGGTGAGAAACAAATAGGTGGTGGAAGGGTGGCTGAAAAAGCGGCTACCGGCATTACCGAACAGCTGGTTTCTTTTGGATTAGAGTCCGATAGGCTTAAAACCGGTACACCTCCAAGGGTGGATGGCCGTAGTTTAGACTATTCAAAAATGGAAGAGCAGAAGGGGGACGAAGAAATTGTAGGCTTCTCTTATATGGATATACCTAGAATTAAGCCCGAGGATCAACGTTCTTGCCATATTACCTATACCGATTCAGTTGTACACGATATATTAAGAACTGGTTTTGATCGTAGTCCTATGTACCAAGGTCGTATTGAAGGTGTAGGTCCGAGATACTGTCCAAGTATAGAAGATAAGATTAACAGATTCGCAGACAGAGAAAGACATCAATTATTTGTAGAGCCAGAAGGCTGGAATACAGTAGAGATATATGTAAACGGCTTTAGTACCAGTTTACCAGAAGAAGTACAATACGAAGCACTTCGTAGAGTGCCTGGTTTTGAGAAGGCCCGTATGTTCCGTCCAGGGTACGCTATTGAGTACGATTATTTTCAGCCTACTCAATTAAGCTACACCTTAGAAACCAAGGCTATCGGTAATTTATATTTCGCTGGGCAAATCAATGGTACAACGGGTTATGAAGAAGCGGCTTGCCAAGGTATTATGGCGGGTATAAATGCGCATTTAAAAATTAACGAACAAGAGCCTCTTATCTTAAAAAGATCAGACGCCTATATTGGGGTGTTAATTGATGATCTTATTAGCAAGGGTACGAACGAACCCTATAGAATGTTTACTTCAAGAGCAGAGTTTAGAACGTTACTAAGACAAGACAACGCCGATCTAAGATTAACAGAGCTAAGTCATAGACTTGGTTTTGCAAGTGCAGACAGATTACGTAAAGTAGAAGAAAAAACGAATCAAGTAGCCAACATAAAAACAATACTTTCAAATCAAACTATTATACCAGAAGAAGTGAATGATTTTTTAACAAGTATTGATTCAATGGAAATTACAGAAAAACAAAAAGCCTCGAAACTTTTGCTACGACCGAATATTAGCTTAAATCAAGTGATTGAAAATTGCAATGAATTAAAAGAAAAATTAATAAATAAAGAAGTAGATCATTTAGAACAAGCAGAAATTCAGATTAAGTACGAGCGATATATCGAGAAAGAAAAAGAAATTGTGGAGCGTATGTTGACGCTGGAAAATAAAATGATTCCTGATAATTTTGATTACGATAAATTAGTGGCACTCTCTATTGAAGCGTTACAAAAATTCAAAAAAATTCGTCCGCTGACAATTGGACAAGCAAGTCGTATTAGCGGTGTAAACCCTAGCGATATCCAGATACTTATGGTCTTTATAGGTCGTTAATTAACTATACAATTGTTCCAAAAAGCAACTGTCACCGTTCATAAAAAAATTCCCATTCCCCCTTTTTTCATAAATTCTTTTTAGTAGCTTTAATATCTTTCTTTACAACTAAAATAAGAATCACATGAAGCGAATTTATGTATGGGCATTGCTTATGTGCACAGCAGTTTCTGCCATCGCACAGGAGACTTTCCCAATCAACGGTATTAGAGATATTCGTACGGGCTTATATGCTTTTACGAATGCTACTATTATTCAAAATGAAAAAACAAAGCTTGAAAAAGCAACCTTATTAATTAAACAAGGAAAAATTATTGCCGTGGGCACTAGCGTCGCTATTCCTAAAGATGCAGTAGTGGTGGACTGTGCGGGTAAATTTATATATCCTTCTTTTGTGGATCCCTTCACCGACTATGGTGCAGGTCAAGCAAAAAGACCAGCAGGCCCATTCAACTATGGAGGTCCTGGTCAATTCCTATCCAATAAGCCCGGTGCTTATAACTGGAACCAAGCCATTAAACCAGAAGTAAATGCAGCGGATGTATTTGATACAGACGAGGCTGCTGCGAAAAATTTTAGAGCCAATGGTTTCGGCGCCGTTTTTACACATGTTAAAGATGGTATCGCAAGAGGTACTGGTGCGGTGGTAACACTATCAACTGAAAACAATAACCAAGCATTAGTTAAAACAAAGGCTGCTGCAGTGTATTCTTTTGAAAAGGGTTCTTCAACACAATCATATCCATCGAGCTTAATGGGAAGTATTGCCTTATTGCGTCAAACTTATATAGATGCAAAATGGTATCAAACTAAACCAACTGGTGAAGGGGCAAACCTTTCTTTAGAAGCATGGAACAATAGTCAAAATATTCCTCAAATTTTTGCTGCAGATGAAAAGTGGAGTACAGTGCGCGCAGACAGATTAGGGGATGAGTTTGGCGTACAATATATTATAAAAGGGGGTGACAATGGATATCAAAGAATAGAGGAAATTGTAAAAACCAAGGCAGCTTATATTTTAAATGTAAACTTTCCTGAAGCAATGGATGTAGAAGATCCTAACGATGCACGTTTTGTTTCTTTAGCAGATATGAAACATTGGGAATTAGCACCTACTAATTTAGCAGCCTTTGAAAAAGCAAATGTGCCTTTTAGTATTAGTAGTACTGATTTAAGAGATAGCAAAACTTTTTTAGCAAATATTAAAAAAGCCATTCGCTATGGTTTATCTGAATCAAAGGCCTTAGAAGCTTTAACTAAAACACCGGCAACAATGTTGGGTGTTTATGATCAACTGGGTTCTTTGGAAGCTGGTAAGTTGGCCAATTTTATTATCACAACAGAGCCCGTGTTTTCAAGCAATGCAAAAATTATAGAAAACTGGGTGCAAGGAAATAAATATGAGGTAACAAGTGGGGAGTGGAATAACTATGCGGGTAAATATAAATTAACATTGAATGTAGGCGGAACCAACACCGATTATAATTTAGAAGTTAAAAAAGATTTATCAGCCTCCATTATTGGAACAGACACCTTAATGGCTAAGCTTACCATCAACGAATCTTTGGTAAAAATTTCTTTCCCCAATAAAAAAGGAAAGGGGGCAGAACAAATTAGATTGGGTGGTGCCATTGTAGGTGCTAACTGGTCTGGTATTGGAACCGATCCTGCTGGCAATAAAAATACTTGGACTGCATCATTAGTGGGTCCGATGATAGCAGTGGCAGATACTAAGAAAAATACCGATACTGAAAAACCACTTGCAAAAGTTACTTTTCCTTTTGTAGGCTTTGGAAATGAAAAATTGCCAAGTCAAGAAACTATCTTAATTAAAAACGCGACCGTTTGGACAAATGAAAAAGAAGGCGTTTTAAATAATACAGATGTTTTATTAAAGAATGGTAAAATTGCTAAGGTAGGTAAAGATATTAGCGAGTCGGGTGCAAAAATTATTGATGGAACTGGCAAACACTTAAGTGCGGGCATTATTGATGAGCACTCACATATTGCAGCTTTATCAATTAACGAAGGTGCGCAGTCTGTAACCAGTGAAGTGCGTATTGCAGATAATTTAAATCCAGAAGATATTAATATATATCGTCAGTTAAGTGGCGGGGTTACATCATCACATATCTTACACGGTTCTGCCAATACAGTGGGTGGACAAACTCAATTGATTAAACTTCGTTGGGGTGCTAATGATCAGGATTTAAAATTTGCGGGTGCTGATGGTTTTATAAAATTTGCTTTAGGTGAAAACGTAAAAAGAACCACTAGTTCAAACAATAACCGTTTTCCTGATACAAGAATGGGTGTAGAACAAGTATTGGACGATGCTTTTGATAGAGCCCTAGATTATCAAAAAGCAATGAAAGAAAATCCTAATACAAGAAGAGACCTAGAATTAGATGCACTAGTAGAGATCTTAAATAAAAAACGTTTTATTACTTGTCACTCTTATGTACAACCTGAAATTACTTATATGATACGTATTGGTGATAAATATGGTTTTACTGTAAACACCTTTACACATATATTAGAGGGTTATAAGGTAGCTGATAAAATGAAAAAGCATGGTGCAACTGCTTCCACTTTCTCTGATTGGTTTATGTATAAAACAGAGGTACAAGATGCAATTGGTTATAATGCGGCTATTATGCAAAAAGTGGGTATGAATGTTTGTATTAATTCCGATGATGCGGAGATGGCTAGAAGATTAAATCAAGAAGCAGCGAAGGTTGTTAAATACGGTGGAGTTTCTGAACAAGAGGCCTTTAAAATGGTAACGCTTAATCCTGCAAAGGCATTACATGTTGCAGATAAAGTAGGTAGTATTAAAACAGGAAAAGATGCGGATGTGGTTCTATGGTCTGATAATCCTTTAAGTATTTATGCAAAATCTTTATACACCATCGTTGATGGTACTATTTATTTTGATAGAGAAAAAGATGCAGCTATGCACAAAGAAGTGGCAGCAGAAAAAACACGCTTAACACAAAAAATGTTAGGAGAGAAAAAAGCGGGTGGCCCTACAAGAGCTGCTATGCCTAGCTATCAAGTGTTATTGACCTGTGGTGATCATGACCACGAAGATGAAATGGTTACTATTTACGAAACTCAAAAAGATTAATATATGCAAAAGAAATATACCACCTTATTGATTGTATCTCTTGCACTTTTACAATTAAAAGCAAGCGCTCAGGAAACAGTATATCCTGTAGGTCCGCAAGCAGGTCCTATTGTTATTACGCATGCAACTGTGCATGTGGGCAACGGAACCGTATTAACCGACGCCTCAGTATCCTTTGATAAAGGAAAAATTACAGGCGTAGGCAGTTCTGTATCTACTACAGGCGCAACAATTATAGATGCAACAGGTAAACAAGTTTATCCTGGTTTAATTGTTCCGCTTTCTAGTTTAGGTTTAAAAGAAATTAATAGCGGCGTGCGCGGTAGCAACGATTATCAAGAAATTGGAGAAAACAATGCAAACATTAGAACCATTGTTTCTTATAATACCGATTCTAAAGTCATTAATGTACTACGCGCTAACGGTGTGCTTCTTGCACATGTGGCACCGATGGGAGAACTTATTGAAGGAAGCTCCTCTGTTGTACAACTAGACGCCTGGAATTATGAAGATGCGGCTTATAAAACAGATATTGGGATCTTTATCAATATGCCTTCGCTTATTCCAAGAAGAGGTGGTCGTGGTGGTTTTATGCGTCAACCTGCTGGAGACATGGTAAAAGAGGCAATGGATAAAATTGAAACCCTTAAAACATTCTTTACCGAAGCCCGCGCTTATTTGCAAGAAAAAAATCATGCAGAAAATAATTTGAAGTTTGAAGCGGTACGTGGTTTATTCGCAGGTAAACAAAAATTATATATTCGTGCAAATGAAGTAAAGCAAATGTTATTGGCCATTGATTTAGGCAAAACATTTGGATTTAATTTGGTCATTGTAGGAGCTGCTGAAAGCTTACAAATAGCCTCTATTTTAGTAGAAAATAATATTCCTGTTATTTTAGAAAATCAGCATGCGCTTCCTACTACAGAAGATGATGATATTGATCAACTCTATAAACTACCCGCTCAACTTAAAAAAGCAGGTGTTTTATTTGCGATCAATGATGCCAACGATCAAAGCAAGCAACGTAATATTAGCTTCAATGCGGGCACTGCTGCAGCTTATGGCTTAGGCAAGGAAGAAGCATTAAGCGCTATTACCCTTCATACTGCTAAAATTTTAGGCATTGACGATATCACAGGTTCTATTGAAATGGGAAAAGATGCTAATATTATTATCAGCGATGGAGATATCCTAGATATGAGAGGCAATCAGGTGACCAAGGCCTTTATTCAAGGACGCGATATTTCTTTGGATAATAAACAAAAACAAATGTATGAGCGCTATAAGCATAAATACAAGATTAACTAATTAACAGTTTATCCTGTTCATAAAATAACCTCTCTATCACAGCCGTGGTGGGGAGGTTTTTTTTGTTAACTTAGCGCCATGTCTAAAAAGCTATTTTTATTAGATGCACTTGCATTAATTTATCGCGCTTATTATGCGCTTATTCGCACACCCAGAATTACAACCACGGGTATCAATACTAATGCGCAGTTTGGTTTTACCAACACGCTTTTAGAAATTATTAGAAAAGAAAATCCTACGCATATTGCTGTTTGTTTTGATACACATGCTCCTACAGAAAGGCACACCGATTTCACCGATTATAAAGCCAATAGACAAGAAGCACCCGAAGACCTTTTAGATTCACTGCCACATATTAAGGCGATCATTGAAGGTTTTAATATTCCCGTTATTGAATACGATGGTTATGAAGCCGATGATATTATTGGAACCCTTGCCTGGCAAGCTGCAGCAAAAGGTTATGAAGTGTATATGGTTACCCCAGACAAAGATTATGGCCAACTACTAGTAAAACCAAATGTGTATATATGGAAGCCGCCGGCTTTTGGCAATAAAGAAGAAATTGTAGATGCTAAAAAGATTTGCGAAAAGTGGGATATCGCCAGAGTAGATCAAGTGGTTGATATGTTAGGCTTAATGGGTGACGCCTCTGATAATATACCCGGCATTCCGGGTGTAGGAGAAAAAACAGCCGCTAAACTTTTAAAATTATACGATACATTAGAGGGGGTATTAGATAACGCAGACAAGATTACGGGATCGATGGGTGAAAAAGTGAGGGCTGGAAAAAAATCGGCCATCATGAGTAAAAAGCTGGCCACCATTATAACCAATGTGCCGGTAAGTTTTCATGAAGAAGATTTTAGATTAAAAGAAAAAAATAAATCGGCGCTTGCTGAGATATTTAATGAATTAGAATTTAAAACCCTTGGTAAAAGAATTTTAGGTGATGAATTTTCAGTGAGCGGTGGTGCCGGTGCTGCTGAAGTAGCTGCTGCTAAACAAGAACAAACCGATTTATTTGGAAATACAGTCAATGTAAAAATAAAAAATAAAAAAGGTGGCGCTAAAGAAACAAATGTAGAAAATGTTAAAGATAGCAATGAGGATGTTGAAGAAAATGAATTCGGTGACGAATTAAGCGATGAGGATCTGCCAACAGAATTAGTAGTGAATAAAAATAGTGGGAACACACCACATACTTATAAAGCAGTGGTGGGTGTAGAAAGTATTCAAGGCCTGGTGAAGGATTTACTTTTACAAAAAGAAGTTTGTATTGATACTGAAACAACAGGAATTAATGCCAATAATGTGGAACTAGTGGGTTTGAGTTTTTCTTATAAAGAACATGAGGGCTTCTATATTCCGATAGATAACGAAATGGAGGCTAAAAAAATATTAGCCTTATTTGAGCCCCTATTTAAAAACAAAGACATTGTTTGGATTGGACAAAACTTAAAATATGATTTTTTAGTGTTGAAATGGTATGGGGTGGAGCTATTAGGAAAAACCTTTGATACCATGCTGGCACACTATGTAATTGAGCCAGAAGGCAGGCGCAGTATGGATTTGCTTAGTGCACAGTTTTTAGGTTATGAACCAATATCTATTACTACTCTTATTGGTAAGAAAGGAAAAAACCAAGGCACCATGCGCGATGCACCCCTGGACCAAGTAACAGAATATGCAGCAGAAGATGCCGATATTACTTTTCAATTAAAAAATTGTTTTACCCCCTTGATTAAAAAGCGTGGGGTAGAAAAAGTATTTAATGAAGTTGAAAATCCGCTAGTACGTGTTTTGGTAGATATGGAATACGAAGGTGTAAAAGTAGATATTGATTTTTTAAACGAATACAGTAAGATATTAGAAACCGATGCTAAAATTAGCGAAGAGCGTGTGTATGAGCAGGCAGGGGTTCGTTTTAATTTAGCCTCTCCCAAACAATTGGGGGAAGTGTTATTTGATATTTTAAAACTTGACGCGAAGGCGAAGAAAACCAAGACGGGCCAATACGCAACAGGGGAAGATGTTTTACATAAAATGGCAGCTAAGCATAAAATAGTTGACGACATTTTAAATTTTAGAGAGCTCACAAAATTAAAGTCTACCTATGTCGATTCTTTTCCTGAATTAATTAATCCCAAAACGGGTCGCGTGCATACTAGTTATGCACAGGCGGTGGCAGTTACTGGAAGACTAAGCAGTACTAATCCGAACTTACAAAATATACCCATTAGAACAGAGCGCGGAAGAGAAATTAGAAAAGCCTTTATTC
>Ga0208787_1000176_pt1 | contig 31746 bp, 26 predicted proteins | sample Wag4_2014_7_11_FD_187362 | JGI IMG/M metagenome (GOLD analysis project Ga0208787, IMG submission 187362) | Fresh water microbial communities from Ohio, USA - Utica-2 Time Series HT 2014_7_11 (SPAdes) (version 2) | ecosystem: Environmental > Aquatic > Freshwater > Water tank | place: USA: Ohio...
AAGTAATAGTATAGGTAATACTGAAAAATGTCAATTTTGTTATCTTTTCACCAAATTTATCCTTTTGCAGATTTATCTCAATGTGAAAAAAACATTTTTTTAGGTGAAAAAAACAATTTTGCTTAGTTGAGTCACGTTAATTTTATAAAACATTGAAAACCAAATAATTGTGATTTTTTGGATGTTTTTTAATTTTTATCTTCTTTTACGTATTTTCTGCAATCGCTTAAAAGGGTATAATTACCTTGTTGATTTACAGGTAAATATTCTATCATTGCAATTATTTACAATATCCAACCATACCAACTGTTAAATTCATGGAACAGATAAAAGTTGCCATTGCTGACGATCATGTTCTTTTCAGGGCAGGTGTAAAAACTGCAATGTCCATGCACAAGGACATCAAAATGATTGCAGAAGCTGACAATGGTATGCAGTTGTTATCAGTGCTCAAACATGTTCGGCCGGATGTTATTTTGCTTGATATTCAAATGCCAATCATGGACGGAATAACCACATTGCCGGAGATTAAGAACCTTTACCCGGATGTGAAAGTTATTATGCTTACAATGCATAACGATCACTCCATGATTTCCAAATTAATGGAGTTAGGAGCAAATTCATACCTCACAAAAAATTCTGATTCTGAAATAATTTACCAGGCAATTAAGACGGTTCATGAGCAGGAGTACTACTTCAATCAGCTTACCAATAAAGCTTTGATTGACGGGTTGCGTGTAAAGCGGCAGGCAGAAGCCTCTCTGCCAACTGATGCCAAACTTACAGACAAAGAAATCTCAATTCTAAGAATGATTTGTGAGGAAAAAAGTACTAAGGAAATTGCAGATCTGGTTGATTTGAGTCCTAGAACTGTTGAAGCCATACGAGATAAGCTTAAAGTAAAAACAGGCGCCAAGTCGCTTGCCGGATTGGTTATGTATGCAGTAAAATCTGGAATTATAGAGAGCAGACCTGCTTAATTTTCTTTTGTTCAACAATATTAATTCATGTGTGTTTTATTCACATGAATATGCCTGAAATAAATATTTTTTGGTTCAGAAGAGATCTTCGGCTCTCAGACAATTGTGGTTTATACCAGGCGCTTAGTTCAGGTATACCAGTACTTCCCGTATTTATCTTTGACACGCATATTCTTAATAAACTTGAAGATCCGAAGGATTTGAGGGTTCAATTTATTCATCAAAGCCTTGAAAAGATTCAGTCAATTTTAAAGTTAGCAGGATCAGGATTACAGGTTTTTTATGGTGAACCTTTAACTTGTTTTCTACAACTGTCTCAGCATTATCGGGTGGCATCAGTTTATACAAACCACGATTATGAGCCCTACGGAAGAGAGCGGGATGATCAAATTTCCCAATTTTTAAAAAGTAAGGGCATAGATTTCAAATCTTTCAAAGACCAGGTCATATTTGAAAAAAAGGAGGTCGTAAAGGATGATGGCAATCCATATACCGTTTTTACACCATATTCCAGAAAATGGAAAGCTAAAATTGTTGAGCACCCCATAAACTTTTTTCCCTCGGAACAACATTTTTCAGGGTTCTTCAAGCATGAAGCAGCACTACTCCCGAGTCTGGAATCAATGGGTTTTCAACATACGCATTGGATCTATCCTGATGTATCAACCCCAGATTTGCTGATCAGTAATTATTCTGAACAAAGAAATTTTCCTGCAATATCCGGAACATCCCGGTTGGGTATTCATTTGAGATTTGGTACAATAAGCGTTAGAAAGTTAGCTTCCCAGGCTCAAATTCTAAATGAAACATTCCTGAATGAATTAATCTGGCGAGACTTTTACCACATGATTCTGTATAATTTCCCTCAGGTAGGAAGGGGAGAGCCATTTAAAAAAGATTATGATAAGATAAAATGGCTCAATAATGAAGCGGATTTTGTAAAATGGTGTACCGGTCAAACTGGCTATCCAATTGTTGACGCAGGTATGAGAGAATTAATGAATACAGGTTTTATGCACAACAGGGTCAGGATGATTGTGGCAAGTTTCCTGACCAAGCATTTACTTACAGATTGGAGGTGGGGAGAAGCCTGGTTTGCTGCCAAGTTACTGGATTTTGACCTGGCTGCTAATAATGGTGGCTGGCAATGGGCTGCTGGTTCAGGATGTGATGCTGCTCCATATTTCAGGGTCTTCAATCCCTCACTTCAGGCACAAAAATTTGATTCAAAAGGTGTTTACATAAAAAAATGGGTACCCGAGTTTGACAGTCTTGCATACATTCAGCCTATTGTAAACCATGATTTTGCCAGAAAAAGATGTTTGTCAACCTATTCGGAATGCCTTAAACCTGATTAAATGGTACCTTTACAACAGGTATGAGAAAAATTGATTGGTACATCTTCAAACAGTTCCTGTCTACTTTCATTTATTCACTGATATTATTAACCCTAATCAGTACGGTAATTGACATCAGTGAGCATACAGATGATTTTGCCAAATCCGGGCTAACTACAAAAGAGATTTTCTTACAATACTATGTTGGGTTTATACCACATATTGTTGCCATGCTTTTTCCCTTGTTTGTTTTCATCTCAGTCATCTTTTTCACGTCCAAAATGGCAAACAGATCTGAATTTGTCGCCATTCTTTCATCCGGCGTAAGTCTAAACCGGATACTCAGGCCCTATTGGATCGGGGGTATTTTTCTGGGATCAATTCTTTGGTTTGCCAATGATTATGTCATACCCAAGGCAAATGCCATAAGGACTTCTTTTGAGGCAAGGTACACCAAGTCAGTGTTACCAAATGATGCTTCGAGCGGTGCTATTTACATGAGGACTGATTCATTCAGCTATGCTGGCATGCGTTATTATGATACAACAAGTAAGGCTGGAGGTAACTTTTTTATGGAAACACTCCATGGAAATGAAGTCATTCATAACCTTCGCGCTGATAACATAACCTGGGACACGTCGAAGAAAGTATGGAAGCTAACAGGAGTTGTTGAGCGAAAATTAAATGGTATGCAAGAGCAGGTAAGTTTCAATTACGAGGTTTTCAGAAAATTATCTTTTGATCCTTCCGATCTTAAGCGTGATGAATATATGCAGGCTCGCCTTATTTCACCTGAGCTTAGGAAAAGAATTGCTAAAGAGCGACTGAGAGGCTCTGAAACTGTTAAAGAATTGGAAATGGAGAACGCACACAGGTTGGCAACCCCATTTGCAGTTATCCTGCTTACAATCATTGGAGCAATTCTAGCATGTAGAAAAATACGGGGTGGGAGTGGCGTTCACCTCGCTACTGGAATTATTATTTGTGCTGTTTTTATCTTAGCAGATCGGTTTTCAACTATATTTTCAACAAAGGGAGACCTTAATCCTTATCTGGCAGCATGGATTCCCAATATCCTTTTCAGTGCAGTCACTATTTATATCTATAGAAAAGCACCTAAATAATTCAATATTTGTATGCAAAGGTTATGCCGCTTAACGTCTTTGTTTTAACTTTGCGCATTAAATAGTAAAACCAATCAAAAGAGATGGAAATCATCAAGGAAAGGTTCAAAATCAAGGCGGATCAGGTTAGCCAGGAAATCAAGCAATTGTTGAAAGACCATGGTCAGAAAGTTGTAGGAGAGGTTACATTGTCTCAGATTTACCAGGGAATGCGGGGAATAACCGGATTGGTTACAGAGACTTCACTTCTGGATGCAAATGAGGGAATCAGGTTCAGGGGTTTTTCTATTCCTGAGCTAAAACATAAGTTACCTAAAATACCCGGCGGATCTGAACCCCTTCCCGAGGGGTTATTCCACCTTATGTTGCTGGGTGAATTGCCGAGCAGTGAAGAAGTTGATGTTATGACTTCAACACTTCAAAGGCGTTCACATGTTCCCAATTATGTTTTTGATACCATTGAGGCATTGCCTGTAACTACTCACCCCATGACTATGTTTGTAGTTGGTATCATGGCTTTACAAAACGGCAGTCATTTTGCAAAGGCATATGCCTCAGGTATGAATAAAAAGGACTATTGGGATGCTACTTTTGATGATGCTCTTGATCTCATTGCCCGACTGCCTCGCATAGCCGCTTATATTTACCGCAGGAAATACAAGGATGGCCACCACATTGAACCTAATGGCTTGCTAGATTGGTCAGGTAATTTTGCGCACATGATGGGATATGATGATGCTGGTTTCAAGGAATTGATGCGTTTATATATGACTATTCATGCAGATCATGAAGGTGGTAATGTATCTGCGCATACAACTCATTTGGTAGGTTCAGCATTGAGCGATCCCTTTTTGAGTTTTGCTGCAGGAATGAACGGATTGGCTGGTCCGCTTCATGGATTGGCAAATCAGGAGGTTATTAAATGGATTTTTGAGTTACGAGAGAACCTGGGAGTCGACTTGCCAACTAAAGAACAAATAGGTGAATATGTAAAACAAACCTTATCATCTGGTAAAGTAGTGCCGGGATACGGACATGCGGTTTTGAGAAAAACGGATCCAAGATTCACTGCACAAATGGAATTTGGTAAGAAGCATATGCCTGATGACCCGCTGGTTCAGACAGTATGGAATATATATGAAACGGTTCCAGAAATTTTAAGTGGACTTGGAAAGGTAAAGAATCCATGGCCTAATGTTGATGCGCACAGCGGTGCCTTACTCGTGCATTATGGCATGGTTGAATATGAGTTTTACACAGTGCTTTTTGGTGTTAGTCGTGCACTTGGGGTGTTGGCTAGCCTTTGTTGGGACAGGGCTTTAGGCATGCCTCTTGAGAGGCCTAAATCTGTTACTACCGATTTGGTTCAGAAATGGCTGAAGGGTGAAGATAATATTTGGGGTGATTGATGTTCAGTCCAGATAACATTAAAAATCCAAAAAGGATTCGTTGATGTATTTCACGAGGGATAAAGAATTTTTTAAATCTAATTTCTTTAGAATTCTTGCTCTGTGCGTTTCAACGGTTCTTGGCGAAAGGAATAAGGATTCCGCAATTTCTTTATTGGTGGACCCGTTTTTAATCATTTTTATGATTTCAATTTCCCGTTCTGTCAGTTTGCTTAATTTGTTATCGTCTTCATCAACCAGCAATTGATTGGTTATGTTTTTCTGAATTTCAGCGCAAATATATTTTTCTCCTTTCATAACAGCTCGGATAGCATCGTACATCTCAACTTTGCTTGAATTTTTAGTTACATAGCCAGTAGCACCATTGCGTATCATTTTTTTAGCAAATGAGGGCTGATTATGCATAGAAACACCAATTATTTTTGTTCCAGGTGCAAGTTTCTTGATTAGTTTAGCTGCTTCAATTCCAGAAAATGGATTGATATTGATATCTAAAATTGCGATATCTGGCTTGATTTCAGTAATCTGATCAATAAGACTTTTAGTATTATCATAAACCTTGACAACTTCAAATTCTGGATCCATATTGATTAGTGTGGCCCATGTTTCTGCAATCAGCAAATGATCGTCTGCTATGATAATTTTAATTTTTTTAGTCATAATATATTATTCAAATGGTAATTTAATAAAAACGTCAAACCCAGTGCCTGGTTTCGTCTTGATCTTCACTTCACCTCCATAAAACTCTACTCTCGAAAGAATACTTTTTAGCCCTATCCCTTTCTTAACTGTTCCTATTTCAAATCCTATGCCATCATCGTGATAGTATAGCAACATCCCATTCTCACTTTGTTCGATTTTTATTTCAACTTTATTGGCGTGGGCATATTTAAAAGTATTACTGCTTAACTCCTGAATAACCCGGAACATCATTATTTTGTGCTCATGTAAAAACCTTTCTGGATCCTTACCTTTGTATATTTTTAGGTGGAAAGCCGGTTTGGGAATAATTCCATAACTATTTATAAGTTCAATTACGGCTTCTCTAAAACCTAAATCTTTAATAGCAGGAGGTGCAAGGTTTCTAGATAATCGCCTTACTTCATCAATTGTTTTTTTAATGGTTAATTGAGCTTTGTCTATATCTTCTTCGGCAATCGATTCTTTTTCTTTTAAAATATTAAAATACAAACTCAAATATGCCAGCATTTGTCCAACACCATCATGCAGGTCTCTTCCAATAACATCTCGTTGTTCTTCCTCAGCTTGCAACCTTGCTTCCATCAATTCCTTTTCTTTCTGCACACTTTCAAAAAGAATTTTTGTTTCAAGGTCCCTGATTTCAGTTACATCCCAATGAATTCCGATAGATCCCCTTATTTTACCTTTCATGTCATAAGTAGGTGCACCACTGATTACCCATGTTGCAAAACTTTTGTCTTTCTTTCTGACTTTTATTTCATAAAGCCCTTCTTTGCCATGCTCCCGGTTTCTCCTTTCCTGTAAGTTGATATCTTTTTCTGTAAGATCAGTTAAAAAGATATCTGGTGCAAGTTTTCCTATCAATTCTTCTTCAGTATATCCGGAAATTCTTTCAAATGACTTGTTGACGTAAAGTATTTTTTCTTCTTTATCAACTTCCATGATTCCGAGATTCATATTTGAAAAGAGGCTTCGGTATTTAGCTTCATTTTCAATCAACATTGTTTGTGCAAGGTATTGTTCATTGATATCCCTGACATGCATAAGGATCTTTTTTCCACCTAATTCATCTTCTGTAAACCTGCTGTAAACTGCTTCGACCCATTTGAGTTCTCCGTGTTTATCTTTCATTTTGAAACTCAGCATATGTTGTGACGAAACATCGGTCAATTCATGTTGAGTTTCATTCAGGTCTAGAACTTGTGAACCTTCAATCAGATTGAAAATTGAATGACCAATTATTTCTTGTTCAGACATATTTAAAATACGATTTATTGAAGGTGAGACATATTCAATTATACCTGAATTGTTCATTAGGAAAATAATGTCCGCCGATTTTGTTGAAAGGAGTTCATATTTTTTTTTCTCCTCTTCAAGTGTATTATAAATTGATCTTTCATTCGTTATGTCAAATGCAGCACCTATATAACCAACAAATTCATTGTTTTGTAAAAAGCGAGGAACTGCTATTTCATAAATCCATCTGTACTGATTTTCAGCATTCAATACAAGGTATTGTATTTCACCTCTTATTTTGTTCTGTAGTGTATTTCCCCATTCAATGATAGCTTTTTGACGATGATCAGGATGAACAAGCTTTGCAAACTCAGTTTGTCCATTAATGTTTTTTAAATCAAAGCCAAAAAAATCTCTGGATGCCCTGTTAGTGTAGGTGACTTTGTTTTCTTCATTGGATACCCAAATCATTACTGGCATAGATTCGGTAATGAGTTGAAATCTTTCTTCAGATTCTTTCATCTGGCTTCTGAAATTTTCATTTGCAGTTATGTCAGTAAGTCTGCCAGATATTATTTCATCATTTAATGTGGAATCAAATTTTATTTTTGATTCTTCCAAGATCCATCTTATTTGCCCTGATACCCTATTTTTAATTTTATATTTTACTGTCATGCTGCCATTCAGCATGAACTCTTTCATAGCATCGTCATAAATATTTTTGAATTCATCAATAATGCATGCTCTTTTTTGCTCCCACATATCTCCAGAAGCAGGATTGAAACCCATGAATAAGGGCCATCTGGAGGTAAAAAAGTTTTTATTTTTATTTTGCTGGTAAATCAGGTAATAGACATCATTGGTTGATTCAAGAAAGTTATTCAATTTGTTAAACGTTTCCTGAGCCTGTATTTCAGATTCTCTTCTTTCACTGATATCTGATCCATAAATATTCAATTCATCACAATCTACCCGCTTTACAATTCGGAAATTATAATACCTATTATTGACAATACCATCTATGTTATTGGGGAATATACCAGCTTCCTCATGTAATAAAAATGACCAGAATTTTTCAAAACTATGAATCTTGTCATTATAAATAATATGAGTCATTGTATTTGCAGCTCTGTTTCTGAATTTGATCATCCCGGATCCCGCAATCCTGAATATCGGATTTGGGTTTTCATTTGGGAAGGATGCAAGATTGCTGATTTCTTCTAAATCCTTAATCCGATCACTGATATCTTTGATAATGCAAATAAAGAAGAGTGTATTTAAGTTAGCGTTAATAACAGGAGATATTGATATGTTTACGCCAACAAAATCACCATCTTTTTTATGGATATATGTTACATAATCTTTGGTTTTATTTATACTTTTTATTTCATTTAATTCCTTAACTAAATCAAGTCCATTTTGGTCTTTAATCAGATTTTGTATAGCCAGCCCTACAATTTCATGTTGTTCAAATCCCAACATAGACTTGCAACTTGGTGATGCTTTTCGAATGAGACCACTTGGATGAAGGTGAATGAACAAGTCTCCTGATTGATTTATTATATCTAATTCGTGTTTTAACTTGTTCAAATCCTCCTGTTCATTTTTGAGTACAGATTTCATTTGCTGAATATCAAAAATTGCATCGTACGCTGGAAAGTCAGAATATGTTAGGCCAAAGTCTAACAATACTTCATGGTCATCAGCCCAAAGTGAACCATAAAAAATAAGTTCATCATCCCAAGCTCTGTATTCAAATTGGCCTCTCAACAAAGCTTTGTCTTTGTTTTTAATTTTTATCAATACAAATCCTGAACATATAGCTTTCAAGGATTCGAAATTTAACGGTGGTGCAATTTTGGGCTTTAGTAATTGAAGTGTTTCATCGAAAAAACTATTTTTACCCGGGATTATTTTGGATAATGAAGTTCCTGTTCCAGTAATAACCAAGTCCCTGTCGAGTTTGAAATAAAAAGGAAAGAGTTTTTCTATTTCAAGTAGGATACCGGAATAAGCTAAATGGGTATTTAATTCTCTATCCATGTTATCAGGAAAAGATCATGATCAAAAGTTGAATTAGACTTAGTATAGACCAATTTGACAGAAGCCTGATTTTCGTTGAACATTTTAATAATGCCTAAAAGCATTCCTTCCATGAGATGTGTTAATCCCTCTCTTTCTGAATGATATTCAACTTCTATATGATCGCCATTGTCTTTGATTTTGAATTCTGGCGCAATTAAATCCGGGTAACTGAGGTATACTCGATTATGAAATTTAGGTAAATTAAAAAGAAATTCTCGAAAAGAATTACCTCCGGTAGCCATCATTGCCGGATATTTTTTTAATGAAATATCTATAATCCAAAATTCACCAAGTGCCCGTAATATGTCGGAAATATTGGTATTCAAATGTTCAGCAAGTGTACCTGCCAGTACGTATGTATACTCATCGTCATAGTTTTCGTGATTTCTGAATTCATAGATATCTATACCACTTTTATGGATTATATTAAGCCAATCTTCTTCGCCATGGTCTCTGATGACCATTTGTTGAATTGCCTGATTAATAATACCATACATATATTGAGCCTTAGTTATATAAATATAACAATTTCAATTTTCCATTGGAACTGCTGAATAAATTATTTAAGGTAAATAGTACTTTTAGTGAAATAGATTAGGTATTTATACGTATTCTATTTTACTTGAAAGATTAAGTGGCTCTCCTTGAAAGCTCTTTTTTTAGTAAAAAAAGTTCCCTGCTTGTTTGTCCGGATATGGAACTATTTTCCTGAGCCCTGCGCATGAGATATGGAATGACTTCTTCAACTGGACCAAAAGGAAGATATTTTGATACTTTAAATCCTTTGGAAGCCAGGTTGAATGTCAGGTTGTCGCTCATGCCATAGAGTTGCGAAAAATGGATTTCTACATTTTTATTGCTGCCAGTTTCACCACTATTTGCAGCAATTATGGTGCTTTCTTCATTATGGCTGGCAATGACTATGCAAATAGGTGATTCTATTGAGCAGCAATAGTTTATGGCTTCATTGTAGGCATTGTCTGTATCTGACTTATTGATTTGAATGGGAGAGGGGTAATTCAATGCTATCGCTCTTTTTCGTTCTTTTTCCATGTAGGCACCTCTGACCAGTTTATAGGCGGGTTTATAGTTTGATTTTATTGCTTGAGCAATGTTTGACTTCAAAAATGAAAGCCTATCTGATCTGTATAGCTGAATGGTATTGAATACAGTAAATTTTGTTTTGTTATATTTTTCCATCATCAGATCAGCTATCAGATCAATAGGGTCCTGAATCCATGATTCTTCTGCGTCTATCATCACTCCAATTCCATTGATTTCTGCTGCTTTACAAATAACATCAACTCTGCCAACTAACTTTTCCCAATTTGTCTTTTCTGAATTGGTAAGAGAGTCTATTTTTTGCCAAATACTTTCAGGATAGATACCGTTTCCAGGGTTTGATATGTTTATCTTGTTCAACAGCATACTTGATCCCAATCCGGTTACTTTTATGCTGATGAAAGGGGCATTAGGTTGCTTTCCTGCGAATTCTATAACCTTTATGAACTCACTTGTTTCATGGTCGTATTTGGAATCCTCATATTCTCCACCTTCTACACCATAGTCAAGAATTACATCAACATGATGATTATGAAGCATATTCACTACACGTGTTGTTTCACTTAATTTTTCACCTCCAACAAATTGACTGAAAATTGTTTTTTTGATGAGACCTTTTACGGGAAATTTAAATTTGATCAGTAATGGTGTTGTAAGTGACCCGAGTTTGACTATCCACCCAAATTGCATAAATTGAAATAACCAATGGGCCTTCTTCAGTTGTAAGTCATTTTTATAAGCGAATGCCTTTTCTGTATCGTTGAAATTGAGACTATCAGCGGAAGTTTTCATACAGCCTGGTTTTGAGGCTGTAAAGATAAAACGAATTGAGCTACTTTATTTTCAATTCCTGTCTTCTTCCATGATTCTTGAGAGTAGTTCCGATTTTGAGTGAATACCCAATTTCTTGTAGATATTTTTTAAATGGTAGTTTACGGCATATGTGGTTACAAAAAGATGTTCAGACATTTGTTTATAACTGTATCCCTTTTCAACTAATGCAACAATTTCTTTTTCCCTGAAGCTCAGCATATCTCTGAAAGTGTGGGATTTTTTATTTTGAAGGCCTTTAATTACAATTCCAATCGATTTTTCATCGAGAAATGCTCCATTTTTTATAGTTTGGTGGATAACTTCAATGAGGTCTGACAATTTGGCGGTTTTTAAAGCGTAGCCTGATGCACCTAGTTTAATACTATTTAGAATTAGTTTTTCTTCGTTATAAGCCGTTAGTATGATTATTTTAGCATTTGAGAAATGAGTCCTGAGGTATGGTATCCCCTCAGATCCAGATTCACCTGGCAGAAAAATATCGAGGAGAATGATATCCGGAGTCTGAATATTTTTTTTCTCAATCTGAATTTTAGCTTCTTCCATTGAAATACATGAAAAAACTACCATCATGCCTTCAGTGCTATTGATATAGTCCCTAAAGCTCTTTAGCATGAAAATATTGTCTTCTATAATTCCAATTTTTACCATAGTCTTACTCAAATCTAATTCATCAATAATGAGTTTTTATAAATCATTATTTTTTTAAAATTTGATTTTACAAAAACAACTATAACAAGTAGTTGATGAAAGTATAAATGCTTATAATTAAGTATTATTAAGTAGTCGCCTGCCTTTTAGTTATATTTTCAATTAAACAACGTTTTTTTCTCTTTTAAAAATGTTTTTTTCACCATTTTACATGTTTGAAAATAATTTATTTCAATTTAGTGAACAATTTAATCCATCATAAATGAATTCAATTCCGAAACTAACCCCTGAAAAGCAACATGCGGCCATTGAAAATGCCTTTGATGGTATCGCAATCTTGGATGAAAATGGTACGTACTATTACATGAATAAAGCACATGCCATGCTGTTCGGATATGATTCTGCAGATGAACTTATAGGTAAATCATGGAAATATATCTATTCAAGTGAGTATGCTGATAAAATTGAAAAAGATATTTTTCCGGTTTTATTGTCTACGGGTAACTGGTCAGGTGAAACTATTGGCAAAGGTAAAGATGGACAACCTGTTTTACAATATATATCACTAACACTATTGCCTGATCGTGGATTGATTTGTGTTTGCCAGGATAATTCAAAAACTATAAATGCAAATCGACTGCAGTATCTAATGAGGAACCTCGGTAAGGGGATTTTGGTTGAGGATGAAGAAAGCCGGGTAGTGCTTGTCAATGCAAAATTTTGTGAAATGTTCCATATAGGAATTGCTCCTGAAAAAATGAATGGCGCAAATTGCCTTGAAGCTTTAGAAAATGCCCTCCCACTATTTGCTGATCCTGATCAGGTTAGGGAAGATATAGTTGGATTGGTAACTTCCAAAAATCCTGTAATTGGTGATGAAGTATCAATGGCGGATGAAAGAATTCTAGAGCGTGACTATATTCCGATCATTATTGGTAATGTTTTCAAAGGTCAGCTTTGGAGTTACACTGATGTTACGCAAAGTAAAAAATTACAAAAAAGTCTTGAGGAAACAAAGAATCGTGCGATTGCTTCTGAAAGAGCAAAATCTGTTTTTCTATCAACTGTAAGTCATGAAATAAGGACCCCGATGCATGCGATTATGGGATTTGCAGAACAGCTTTCATTGACTTCACTTAATGACCAGCAAAAGTATTTTATCAATAATATTCAGGATGCTGCTGAGGGACTCTTGGTTATCATAAATGATATATTGGATATGACTAAAATAGAAGCAGGCAAGCTGAATATTGAAAATGGCATGCTTAATCTGAGAGATGTAGTTAAAAGTGTTGAGAATATACTTAGGCCAAAGGCAGAAGAAAAAGGGTTGTTACTTGAAACAAGTTTTGATGATCTGATAAACAGTCGTTTGAACGGAGATTCAACTCGAATAAGGCAAATCTTAATGAACATATTAAGTAATGCAATAAAGTTCACTGAAATAGGAAAGGTTCAACTGAAATTACAACTTAAAGAAACGAAAGGTTTGTGCCAAAGGGTAAGTATTACCTGCCTTGATACAGGAATAGGTATTTCGGAAGATGTAATCAGGTTCATATTTAATGAATTTTATCAGGAATATGTTGGCGGATACAACGGTATGGAAGGAACAGGTCTTGGTCTTTCCATCACCAAAAAATTAATTCATTTGATGAATGGCAGTATATTGGTTACCAGTGAAAAAGGCAAATGGACCAAAGTTTATATTGAAATTCCACTCCATATTGATGAATCTGTTCAACCTGAATTAGAACCACTTGTCTCAGATTTATCAAAAGAAATGCTTGAAAAAAGAATTCTATTAGTTGAAGACAATAAGTTAAACAGAAATCTGTTCGTTATTATGTTACAGAATATGGGTTGCCTCGTAACTGAAGCAGAAAATGGACAAGATGCAATAGATATTCTTCAAACAGATTCTTTTGATTTGGTATTGATGGATATTCAGATGCCTGTCATGGATGGCTTAACTGCATTGAAAAAGATACTGGATAGTCCCAATTCACATACCCCGGTAATTGCACTAACTGCAACTGCATTTAAATCTGAAGTGAATAATCTATTGTCTCAAGGTTTCTCAGAGTGTATAACAAAACCGATTGATCAGAAAAATTTAAACATAAGATTGTGTCATTTTTTTAGAAATCATAAACTTGACGATTCACATCTAATCGCAATGAAAGAGCGAATAAAAGCGAAAATTGAAGAAATGGCGGGTAACAACCATTCAAAGACAGTAAAACTCATGCAATATCTTGGTGAAGAAATTAAATTGGCCATCAAGGAATGGGAGCTTGCTCTAATAACGATGGATTGGGATGCTGCAAGAAAAGTTTTGCACCGTGAAAAAATGATGATTCATGCTGTTGGGATAACAGGGCTTGACACAATAATTGAAAATTTTGAAAATGAAAAAGCCGGGAAGTCGGATCATGAAATGCACATGATGCTTTCCCGGCTGATCGAATTATTTACTGAAATTGATAATATGTTTACCAGCTAGATTCTTTTGCTTACCAATTCAATTCAAGTTTGTTGTTTCTTCTTTCTGTATCAGCCATTCTCATTTTTGGATCTATTTCGATTTTTTTCAGATCAAGCAATTTTCGGTCAATTGATATAGTGTAAGTTGGATGAGTCCATTTCCAAGGTTCACCAACTGTTCTATTTATTGACGGTTCCTCGTTGGCTTTCAATCCAAACATCAGGTATTGGGGAATATAAATTGATTCTCTGTTTCCGTCTTTGAACTTTAGCTCTATATCAAGCGGCATCGGCATAGTTCCATTGTTTCTGAAACGTATTTTCATTTTGCCGCCTTCATCCCACAAACTGTCTATTCCATAATCTATTGTTTTGTTGGTATTCACGAAGAAATCCTTGTACCAATCCAGTTGAATGCCACTCACTTTTTCGGAAATCCGTATCAAGTCATTTAATTGTGGATGCTTAAACTTCCAGGTATTAAAGTACTTGACAAGGATACTATCTCTCACCGAACCACCCACGATGTAACCTAGCTGTTCCATAAATACTTCCCCCTTGGAATAAGAATTGATACTGTAAGCGCTGTTTGTAGCATAATGATCAGCATGAGTGGTGAGCGGCTCATTATAATCACTTTTTGACAGGGCTATGTATGCGTTGTATGCATCCAAATGGGGAAATGTATCTATATTGCCTTTAAGGTAATTCTGTACATTGGATTCTGCAAAACTTGTAAATCCTTCGTCCATCCAAGGGTACAGTGATTCATTTGTGCCGAGCATCATTTGATACCAGCTGTGCATCCATTCATGAATCACGACACCTGTTCCTGCTCCTTTGAGCAAAGTTGCCATAGGATACTCCATGCCACCGTCTCCACCTTGGATAAATGAATATTGTTTATATGGATATTCGCCATACGATTTATCCATATAGGGTAATGCTTTTGCCGCCAGCTCCAATACACTGTCCCATTCCATTTTATAGTTTGCAATGAATTTCAATGCACTTGATCCCTGCTTCATTCTTGGCGGTAAAGACTCATATTGTTTAGTTAGGGCTGCAGAATCAATTTTATAAAAAGCATGCAGAACAAGACCTTTACGAACAGTTTTGGTGTTGTGTATGTAACCCGGATCGGCAGCCCAAACAAAATCATGAACATTTGGAGCCTTAAATTTCCAGGTGTGGGTAGGCCCTTTACCTACTTTCAGAGGTAATGCAGATTGCTTTTCATAACCGAAACCTATTTCATGTGGATTTTGTAAATACCCTGTTGCTGCAACCACATATTTACTGTCAATCTGAATGTTTACATCAAAATCACCCCAGACGCCATAAAATTCTCGGGCAACATAAGGGGTAGGGTGCCAGCCCTGTTCATCGTATTCACAGAGTTTGGGATACCATTGAGCCATGCTGAATCGAACACCTTCCGCATTATCACGGCCGCTTCTCCGAATCTGGACGGGAACCTGGGCATTGAAATCAAGTTCAATCAATGCTTTGGACTTTGGAAGTAAAGGTTTGGAAAGCTCTACTTTAAGGATTGTTTCATACAGGGTTGTTTTCTGGAGTTCGCCATTAACCTTCAAGTTGCTCACTTCCTGATATCCAATTTCATCAGGTTTAAGTTTGGATATTCTGTCTCTGACACGGGCATCCCAATCAGCCCTGCCCCTGACAATCCTTTTGCCAATTTCCTGACTGCGCATATCCATCATACTTCCTGGTTGAAATGCATTCCACTGGAGGTGATAGTATAATACACGTAGCGTATCTGGTGAATTGTTCCAGTAATCCAGCCGCTGTTTACCTGCAAATTTATTCCCACCGGCATCAACCACCACATCCATCTTGTAATGAACACGCTGCTGCCACCTGACAGATTGAGATTTAGCACCTAAAGAGCTCATTATGAGCGCAATACATACGTAAACTAAAGTTGTTTTATTCATATTCAAGCTTGATTATTTTGATTAGTGCTGGTAAACCCGAACGAAATCGACTTCCATTTTCCGGGGCCATATTGTTTTATCTACGCCTTTTTGTCCTCCCCAGTTGCCTCCAACAGCCAGGTTTAGAATAAGGTACATCTTGTGGTCAAAGGGCCAAGCATCAACTCCTGATTTCTCATTGGGATAATTGAAGTAATAGACGCCATCCATTCCGATTTTCATAACGTCTTTGTTCCATTCGAGTTGATAGGTATGAAATTGTTCAGCACAATCCGGTACCTTGATCTGATTGGCCTTTTGGGTTCCAATCATGTGATTGTATTTTTTGGTATGAATTGTGCCATGAACCACGCCATGATCAAATCCAACATGCTCCATGATGTCTATCTCTCCATTATCAGGCCAGCGCAACGGAAGAGTAGATGCCAACATCCAGATTGCAGGCCAGGTTCCAATTCCTGAAGGGAGCTTGGCCCGTACTTCAATTTTTCCTTCACTCCACGATGCTTTTCCCCTTGTAACCAGTCTCGCAGAACTAAACGATTTATCTTCTACAGGCTCTTGGTGGGCTTCAACTATGAGTACTCCGTTTTCAACACGAGCATTTTTTGATTTTTTTGCAGTATAATACTGGAGTTCGTTATTTCCCCATCCATGTCCACCCACATCATATCCCCACTTAGTGGTGTCTGGAAGTCCATTGACTTCAAATTCATCAGACCAAACCAGCCTCCATTGATCAAGCTGGTTTTGCCCATTCATGTTCAAAACCAATGAACAGGTAATCATTAAGCTGGCAATACGCAAAAAGAGTATCTTCTTCATAATAAACTCAATTTAGTACCATTTTATAAATTTAGCCTGATTTTTGGCAGTAATGTTTTTCAATACTACTTTTGCATCATGTTCATATACATATATACTCATCATCATCTTATCCCTTAGGTGGGCCTAGACGTGATGTATACATAACTCAGGCTTGCCAATGGTAAGCCTTTTTTATTTTAAATTTAAATAGATTCTATGTTAAGAATTGCCGTTCAGAAATCAGGCAGACTCTATGAGGATTCAGTTCAATTGCTCAAGGAATGTGGAATTGATCTCCGAAATGTAAAAGATAGGCTGCGGACTGTTTCTGAAAATTTCCCAATGGAAGTTTTTTTCCTGCGTGATGATGATATTCCTGAGTATGTAGAAGACGGGGTAGCTGATATTGGTATAGTTGGACAAAACGTGTTACTCGAGAAAGGTAGAAAAGTTAATACTGTTGAGTCGCTCGGTTTTGGAAAATGTCGCCTATCCATAGCGGTTCCCAAGGCATTTGATTATGGTGGGGTCAAAGATCTTGAAGGCAAGCGAATTGCTACAAGCTACCCTGCTCTGGTAAAGAGTTACTTGTCTGATAATCAGGTTAATGCATCAATACATGAAATCAGTGGTTCAGTCGAAATTGCTCCAGGAATAGGACTGTCTGATGCAGTTGCCGATCTTGTAAGTAGTGGGGGGACTTTGTTTATGAATGGTTTGAAGGAGGTGGATATTATCCTGGAGTCACAGGCTGTAATGATTGCCAAATCCAACTTAACCCCAGCTCAACAATCCATCCTGGATAAATTGTTATTTAGAATCAGAGCAGTCAAAAAGGCTAAGAAAACAAAATATATTCTTCTGAATGCTCCCAACGCTCAGTTGGAAAAAATTATTGCTATACTTCCCGGGATGAGAAGTCCAACTGTTTTACCGCTTGCCCAAAGCGGCTGGAGTAGTGTTCACAGCGTGTTAAGCGAAGATGAATTCTGGGATAGGATAGAAAAACTCAAAGATGCCGGTGCTGAGGGTATACTTGTTGTTCCAATCGAAAAAATGATTATTTAAATTTATCCTATGCAAATCATTAAGTATCCTGAAAAAGAAACTTGGAGTCAGCTTGTTTCCAGACCTGAACTGGATAGTAGTACGTTAATGACAACAGTAAGTAAAATCATATCTGACATAAAAACCAATGGGGACCTTGCACTTTTTGAATACATCAACAAGTTTGACCCCGGTCTTAATGGAGAGTTGAGAATTTCCGATGATGAAATTAAGCTTGCTGCCAATGAATTGAGTTATGAATTGAAAGATGCTATTGATTTGGCTTTCAGTAATATAACAAGATTTCATGCTAGCCAGTCAGACGTTGTTAAAAGAATTGAAACATCTCCGGGGGTAATTTGCTGGCGTCAGTCAATTGCCATTGAAAGGGTTGGTTTATATATTCCCGGAGGTACAGCACCTCTTTTTTCAACAGTGTTGATGTTGGGGATTCCAGCTCAGCTTGCAGGCTGTAAAGAAGTTGTTTTGTGTACTCCAGCGAACAATAAAGGTGAGGTCAATCCAGCCATTTTATATGCTGCTCAGAAAACCGGAATAACTGAGATTTACAAAGTTGGAGGTGCACAAGCAATTGCAGCAATGGGAATTGGTACTGAATCCATTCCGAAAGTAGATAAGATTTTTGGTCCGGGTAACCAGTATGTTACGGCTGCAAAACAACTCGTACAATTGAATGGTGTGGCTATAGACATGCCTGCAGGTCCGAGTGAGGTTTGTATCTTGGCTGATGCAACCGCCAACCCGGCATTCATTGCAGCAGATTTACTATCCCAGGCCGAGCATGGCATAGATTCACAGGTATTTTTGGTTTCTGAGTCTGAATTTATACTCACTGAAGCACTTCTTGAGTTGCAGATTCAACTTGAGCGTTTGGAGAGAAAAAATTTAGCTGCATCGGCTCTAGAAAATAGCAAAGCAATTCTTGTTCAAAATATAGATGAGGGGCTGGATCTTGTGAATGCCTACGCTGCAGAACATTTGATTATCGCATCAGATAAGGCCTGTGAATATGTAACAAAGATAAAGCATGCCGGATCTGTATTCCTTGGTAATTATACACCAGAAAGTGCCGGAGACTATGCAAGCGGAACCAATCATACCCTGCCTACAAATGGATATGCAAGGGCTTACAGTGGCGTGAGTTTAGACAGTTTTATCAGAAAAGTAACATTTCAGCAAATAAGTGCTGAAGGTATAAAGCAACTTGGTCAAACAATAATAACCATGGCTGAAGCTGAGGGTTTGGACGCCCATGCTGAGGCTGTAAGAATCAGAATTAAATCATTGAAAGATGTTTAATCCAGATAACATAGTTAGAAATAACATCAAAGCACTCAAACCTTATTCTTCTGCACGTGATGAGTTCAAGGGCGATGCCAGTATTTTTCTCGATGCCAATGAGAATTCCCTTGGCTCTCCTCTGCTGAAATGGTACAATCGGTATCCTGATCCATTGCAATGGAAAATCAAAGAGAAACTTTCTGCCATAAAGCAGGTTCCAGTTGAACATATTTTTCTTGGTAATGGAAGCGATGAGCCAATAGATTTGTTGTTAAGGTGTTTTTGTGAACCGGGTGTGGATGAAGTCATTGTATGTCCACCCACCTACGGAATGTATGAAGTTTCTGCTAATATCAATAATATAAGCCTAAACAGGGTTCCGCTCACCTCCAGTTTCCAGCTTGACCTTCCTGCACTTGAAGAAGCCATCAGACCGAATACCAAAATAATCTGGATTTGTTCACCTAACAACCCTTCTGGCAACAGTATAGACAGGCAGGATATTGAAATGGTGTTGAATAATTTCGATGGAATCGTTGTCATTGATGAAGCCTATATCAATTTCTCCAGACAACGTTCCTTTGTTACTGACTTACTTGATTATCCTAATCTGGTGATATTACAGACCCTTAGTAAGGCATGGGGACTAGCAGCATTAAGACTTGGAATGGCATTTGCTTCTCCGGATATAATTGGTTACTTGAACAAAGTAAAACCTCCCTACAATATCAGTCAGCCAGTGCAGGATCTGGTTTTGAAGGCTTTGGATGAAGTTGGTCAGGTCAATGATATGATTCGTGTTTTGGTGGATGCAAGGCAAAAGCTCGAAGCTGACCTTATGATGTGTGAACAGGTTTTGATTGTTTATCCGTCAGACGCCAATTTCTTACTTGTGAAATTTAAAGATGCAAAGTCGATGTACAATTATCTTTTGTTAAAAGGAATTGTTTTGCGAGACAGGAGCAATGTATTGTTATGCGACCAGTGTTTGAGGATAACAGTTGGAACTTCAGCTGAAAATGGGAAATTACTTGAAAGTATTGCCGAATACAGTCAAACTACAGCGCTATGAAGAAAGTTTTATTTATAGATAGGGATGGGACACTAATACTCGAAGCTCCCCCAACTTTTCAGATAGATAGTTTTGATAAACTGGTTTTTTATCCTGAGGTATTTCAATACCTATCCCGGATAAAAAGGGAATTTGATTTTGAAATGGTGATGGTTTCCAATCAGGATGGCTTAGGGACCAGTTCGTTTCCCATAGAAAGTTTTGAGCCAGTTCATAACCATATCATGAAAACACTTGCAGGAGAGGGAATTGTTTTCGATGCAGTGCACATTGACCCTAGCCTTCCTGAAGAGAATTCTCCAAACAGAAAACCTGGCACAGGTATGTTAACTGACTATTTTCAACCTGATAGATACGATTTGGCAGGGTCAATTGTGATTGGCGATAGAATTACTGATATTCAGCTTGCAACCAATCTTGGTTGTAAATGTATCTTGTTAAACAATCCTAGCGGAGCTGGATATATAGAATTGGATAAACTTTCACCCGAACTGCAAGAAACTGTTATCTTGGAAACCCAAGATTGGTCGAGTATTCATGCTTACCTGAAGAATGGATTGAGAAGGGTTGAACATAATAGAAACACAAGTGAAACCAAGATTACAATCAAACTGGATGTTGATGGTTCTGGTAAGGCAAATATTAAAACTGGCATAGGATTTTTTGATCATATGCTTGACCAGATTGCGAGGCACGGGAAGATGGATTTGAGCATACAGGTAAATGGTGATTTGCACATAGATGAGCATCACACAATTGAGGATACCGGAATTGCACTTGGTGAAGCCATGCACATGGCTTTATCCGATAAAAGAGGTATGGAACGTTATGGGTTTGCATTGCCAATGGATGAGGCTGAGGCTAAAGTTTTGATAGATTTTGGAGGAAGGAATTGGATTGTATGGAATGCGAGCTTCAACAGAGAGAAAATAGGAGATATGCCAACAGAAATGTTTTTTCATTTCTTCAAGTCGTTTTCGGATGCAGCAAAATGTAACCTCAATATTGCCTGTGCTGGAGAAAACGAACACCATAAGATTGAAGCTATATTTAAAGCTTTTGCTAAAGCCATTAGAATGGCAGTAAGAAAAGATCCGTTTCATGATGCATTGCCTACAACAAAAGGTATAATTTAAAATGAAAGACCCGGTGAGAACACCGGGTCTTAATGTCTTTTTCAGCCAGTTGGATTGTTATGATGTCATTTCACGGTTCTGTACCTTGGTTTTTTAGGAATTGGAATTGGCTTTAGGACAATTGGATGTTTGGTTTTTGATTAGGATGTTTGGAAATACTGGATTTGGTTTTTGTTTGGATGATTGGATTTTTTGGTTTTTCTGGATTGTCGGTTTTTTTGGTTTTTCAGTTGTTGGATTGTTGGATATTTTTAGAAAATTTATTGAATAAACGAGGAACTAGTTCAAAGGAATTGGATGGTTTTTGGTTTTTCAGGATGGTTGGTTTTTTAGTCCGTTTGTTTTTCGATTAACTTTCTAATACAAAAATAATCCATCTTTGGACTCTCAACAAGAGCAAAACCGCCCTTTTATGAGGATTCAGTTTTTACTCAATTTGGTGTGAAAGTACGTGAGATGAATGAGTATTTTTACGTTTTCAGTTAGCAAGAGCCTGTAAGATATCATATTTTGTGATAATATGAAGCGTTCCGGTTTCATCTTTACTTAAGACAGCTCCATTTTCTTTGCTGATCAGTTTACTAATTTTCTCAACAGGTGAATTGTAATCAACCACTGGGTAGGCATTTTCAAGCACATTGCCGATCATTTCTTTGCTGAAGTTGTTATCTGAAAACATTTTTTGGAAAATTCCATTTTCGCTGATTGAACCAATGAGTTCATTCCCATTCATAACGGGAATATGTTCTATTTCATATTTTTTCATCAACCCAACAGCATCCGCAATGGGTTGATCTGGATTAACTACTATTAATTTTTGTTTTTGTCCACGGGAGGCCACAATATCTTTGAAAGTTTTTACTTCAAGAAACCCTCTTTCCATCATCCATTGATCGTTGTATATCTTGGCAACATATCGGCTGCCATGATCGTGAAATATGCAAACAGCAATATCATCAGGTTTCAACTGATTGCTTAATTGCAACAGTCCCTGTAAACAACTGCCGGCACTGTAACCGCAAAATAAACCCTCCTCCTTTGCAAGCCTCCTGGCCATGATTGCCCCATCTTTATCTGTAACCTGTTCAAAATGATCAATTACAGACATATCAAAATTTTCAGGAACGAAATCCTCGCCAAATCCTTCTGATATATATGGATGAACTTCACCCATATCTTTAATACCTGTCTGGTAATATTTTGTCAACAGTGAGCCGAACACATCAATAGCCCAGATTTTGATGTCAGGATTTTTTTCTTTCAGATACATGGCGGTACCTGTAACTGTTCCACCTGTTCCAGCTGTACATATTAAATGAGTGATTTTTCCATCAGTCTGCTCCCAGATCTCCGGTCCTGTTGATTCATAGTGTGCCAGCCTGTTGGCAAGATTATCATACTGGTTGGCATGAAAAGAATTGGGAATTTCTCTGGCTAACCTTCTCGCAACGGAATAATAACTACCCGGATCTTCAGGTTCAACGTTGGTTGGGCAAACAATCACCTCTGCACCAACTGCACGCAGAATATCTATTTTTTCCTTGGATTGTTTGTCGGTTGTAGTAAAGATGCATTTATACCCCTTTACTATGGCTGCCAAAGCAAGTCCCATTCCGGTGTTACCGGATGTACATTCAATAATCGTTCCGCCGGGTTTCAGTTTCCCTTCCCGTTCTGCCACCTCAACCATTTTCAGAGCCATCCTGTCTTTGATGGAATTTCCTGGATTGAAATAATCAACCTTGGCTAATACCTGGCAGGAGAGTGATCGGGTAATGTTGTTCAAACGAATCAACGGAGTATTGCCAATGGTTTCGAGGATGTTGTTTTTAATATTCATCTTTGTCTGGTTAACAGAACAAAGCTAATTCAAAATCAGCCCTTTGCGGATAAGTTTTTTTGAGGAGTTTCAACTTCAAAACTCAGTTTGGCATTTATCCTGTATGTTTCTATTTTATTGTTTTTATCAAGCACAACACTATGATCTTTAATATACAGAGACCTGATGTTATGAACTGTCTTGGATGCCTCATGAACTGCTTGCTGCGCTGCATCTTCCCAGCTTTTTGGTGATTCTGCGAGCACTTCAATAACTTTTACAATTGACATAAAAATGGTTTTAATGAACCTCAAAATTATGCCTGACGGGCGATTAAAGTATTGATCTAAGTCATTCGGCAGTAAAAGGCATATCATAGGTTGCATTGATTAATGTTATCTGATGGGGATTGATTTTTTATTCTATTTGCAAAAAGTTTTATGTTACCGAAGAAACATCACCCTGACAAAAAGCCTGAAATACTTCCGCCAACTATACCTGAAATAAAACCTGTATTGGACCCTGAAGTGCCACTTGTTCCTCTTGAAGATCCTGATTATTTCCCTGATGAAGATCCTGATACAACTCCTCCATTTGAAGTGCCTCCGCCAGGAGAAGGGCCGTGATGATTAAACTCATGCAGGGTACTGATCTAAATTCTGGGAAACAGGCACTTCAAAATTGTAATATTGTATCAGTCGGTTGACAGCATTTATTGCTGATGCCGGTAAGATTAAAGCAGACGATATGGCTTTGTAAAAAGAGTCAAAAACTGCTGTATCGTGGAACTGGAGACATCCAGTTCCTTTTTTTCATATAAAAAATCCCCAACCGAAGTTGAGGATTTTTGTGCCCAGAACAGGAATCGAACCTGCACTACCTTGCGATAACCAGATTTTGAGTCTAGCGCGTCTACCAGTTCCGCCATCTGGGCTTGGACTGCAAATGTATCATTTCCAGTTTTAACAACCAATAGTTTCTGCATATTTCTGTGAGTAACTTTTTAATTTTGTATCTTTGTGAATATAATACGGGGCTGACCGGTATCGACAGCGTAGATCTTTGAAAGTAAGCATGCAGTGCGTTGCGAATGTTGCACTTTAATCTGAACTCGAAACCAATAAATGGCGAGAATACTTACGCCATGGCTGCCTAATCAGAGATTAGCGCACCCATTATAGCCGACTGACGGGCCTGCCTTTGCCAAGTCACTCCGCTGAATCAAAAGAAACTAGGCTGCTTCAACCTCAGGCTGTGCCGGTTGATTAAGACCATTCAGCTACGGAAATTGTTGGTTTGTCTGGTTCCTGCAAATTCCCTACAATCAATTCCAAAATAAGCATGTAGAAAGCTTTCGGCGAATATGTTTGGACGTGGGTTCGAATCCCACCAGCTCCACAAATTAGATAATCATTGAATTTTATGCCTGGGGATTTTATACCTCGGGCTTTTGTATTTAATTATTTAACGATTATTATAAAAGTCAATAAATTTATATATTTGATTGACCTATCAATTAAAACTTTTTTAAATGAAACCATTGAGCTTCAATAACAAACTGATTCAAACTTTTTTTGTAGGTTTACTTTCATTCAGTACACTGATTTCTTTGACCGCCGCCACACCATCATTGGAAGATAACCCTGATTCAATCCAGGGAGTTTGGAAAACAGGCGAGGGAAATGCAATGGTCAGAATTTATAAAAATGGAGATAAATACCAAGGTAAAGTTGTATGGTTAAAAGAACCGATTGACCCGGAAACTGGTAAGCCCAAAGTGGATAAATTCCATCCTGATGAGGCCTCCAGGACACGTTCTGTACTTGGACTAATCAACGTTTGGGGTTTTGTGTATCAAGAAAAAAATCTATGGTCAGAAGGAAATATTTATGATCCGAAGAACGGCAATACTTATTCCTGTACAATCAAAATGATTAATCCCAATACCATAGAAGTTAGAGGATTCATTGGGGTATCATTGATTGGTAGAACAGATACCTGGACAAGGCAAGTTGCGAAATAGAAATCATCTATTTGATATAGAAAAAAGCCCCGTTTAAAGATCGGGGCTTTTTTATTTGTAGTTGTCTGATTCTTTAAGGAGATACAAGATTCAAACTGAAATTAAAGTATATAGGATTTCCCAATCTACTTGAAAAAAAACGCTGGTTGTCTTTTCGTGCATCATACTCATCCATAGCATCAAAGCGGTAGTTGTATCTTAATCCTACTTGAGCGTTGAACCAAATAAAACCACCTATTTTCTTTTCCCACATAATTCTTGGCTTTAGTTCACCGCGTTGGAGGTAAACACCATTTGAAAGGGAGTTGGGTATATTCATTGCAAACTGATTGCCCTCGAGTTCAAATCCTGCCTGAAGCATATTTGATGTTGAAAAATTGTACCTGATATGTCCGCGTGCCGGCAACAAAAGTTCCATCCCCCATCGGTCGTTGAATGTCTTGTTCCAGAGTAATACGGGAACATAAATCAATTGACCAGCTCTGTATGTTCGCGCAATACCGGTACCAATCATATTTTTTTCAGATGTTTTCCAACCATAAATTGCAGTGGCACTGAATGTTGTTGCGTTACGGTTAATTTCGCTGAAACTTTTGAATACGCCATTGGCATCAACACTTGCCTGAAAAATCAGGAAATTCTTTTCATTCAGTGGTTTGAAAATGGTTGTATTGATGCCAGCTGTTGTTAAAAAGTTGTCATTTAATTCTTTTGCAAACGCATTTGTACCAGGTGATTCAATGTTAAATTGACTCCCCCAGTAACTGGCCCCCAGTTGCCAAATCAATTTATTGGTAGAAATAACAGGTATATTTAATTGCGCCCGGATAGCTGATACATTGTTTACTTTGAAATTTTTAATGGGCTCTCCACTAGAATACAAAGAAGATCTTACTCCGGGCATTTGAAAGCTTCCATAATATTCAAAGCCCAGACTAATGATGCGCTGAGGTGACTGATTCAGGACTTTTTGGGTGCAATAGCGTTTTACACCTTCTGCATCTCCGAACTGACTGTAATCTATGATGTCTGTGGAATCATCCTGTGCATTGGAAACAAAAGAAATCATTAAAAAAAATGACATTAATATTTTATGCATTCCTTTGGGTTTTTGGTTTGAACACAAATATAGGCAGACACTTGCTTGCTTTTTTACTAGAAATTAATTGAACTCCTTTATCTGCCGAAATATATATATACTCCTGATAAGATTGACGAACATGAATTAATAAAAAAAGAGGCATATCAGCCTCTTTTCTTAGGAAATATACTAAAAACTCTATTTGTAACCAACAAGTTTTGAGGTCATAGGACAAGCTCCACCTGTAGTTCCTCTGGCAGATGTGCAGGAATAGAGAAAAACGGTGACCATCAGAATCAAAAGAAAAAATACTGATTTTTTCATTGGAGTTTATATTTTAACGAAGATAAAACTCATTTTCATTCAATTTATTATGTTATTCCTCCTTTTTTTATCTTGATTCAGTATTTTAACGTTTCACTGATGTGAAAATATCAGAAAAATGATGTCATTTCCCTTGAATCGATACCTAATTCCTCTTATCTTGTGCAGATAAATTTGGGGATGAATATCAAACTGCAACGACCTATTGTTTTTTTGGATCTGGAAACAACCGGTTTGAATCTGACTACCGATAGGGTGGTGGAGATAGCCATGATAAGGATTAATACAGATGGAACAAAGGTTGTTAAAAGGAAACTAATTAACCCGGAGCGCAATATTCCTGAAGAGTCGTCTGCAATTCATGGAATCACCAACGAAATGGTTAAGGATGCGCCTGTGTTTAAGCAGGTAGCAAATGAAGTCAAGCAATTTATGGATGGCGCAGACCTTGCTGGCTATAATTCCAATAAGTTTGATTGGCCAATGATTGCTGAAGAATTTCTCAGAGCCGGACTTGAATTCGATATAAATGGAAAAGTGTTGCTCGATGTTCAGAAAATATTTCATGCCCTGGAGCCAAGAACACTAAAGGCGGCATATAGTTTTTATTGTAAAAAAGATCTTGAAAATGCCCACTCAGCATCTGCTGATGTTATGGCAACCTGGGAAGTTTTTGAAGCTCAAATTGAAAAATATCCACAATTGGGTGATACGTTGGAAACAGTGTTGAAAGTTATTGGAGAAGATGATATTGTTGACTTTGCAAGAAGAATTGTCAGAGAAAATGGGAGGGAGTATTTCAATTTTGGGAAGCACAAAGGCAAGGCAGTAGCTGATGTTTTAAAAGCGGAACCCTCCTATTATGATTGGATGATGAAAAGTGAATTTCCCCTGCACACCAAACTTAAACTAACGGAAATATTAAATCGTTCTTTCCTGAACAGTAAATCAAAATAACCCATCCTATTTGTTTGAAAAAGTTAGTAATCATACCAACCTACAAGGAAAAAGAGAATATTGCTCAAATTCTTGAAGCAATATTTGCATTAAATCAATCATTTCATGTGCTTATCATTGACGATAACTCACCTGATGGAACAGCAGAGATTGTAAAAGAGATGCAATTGCGTTTTCCCACAACTCTTTTTCTGTTACAGAGATCCGGAAAACTAGGTCTAGGAACTGCCTATATCATGGGATTTAAATGGGCTATTGAACACGACTATGATTATATTTTTGAGATGGATGCTGATTTCTCACATGATCCAGCTGATCTCAATCGGCTTTATGAAGCCTGTTATATTAACGGGGCAGACTTGTCTGTTGGTTCAAGATATGTGCCAGGAGGAGAAATAGAAAATTGGCCGGTTTCAAGAAAAATCATTTCTAAGGGTGGAGCCATGTACAGTAAGTTTTTTACCTGGATGCCAGTAAACGACCCTACTGCCGGATTTGTGTGTTATTCAAAGAACGTACTTAAAGCCATGAATCTCGATGCCATCAGATTTATTGGTTATGCTTTTCAGATTGAAATGAAATTTGCTTCATGGCGATTGGGATTTAAGATTTCAGAAGTTCCCATTGTATTCAGGGATCGGAAACATGGTGCTTCTAAAATGTCAAAAGGAATCATTAAAGAAGGGATAACTGGCGTTTTTGCTATGCAATGGCAGTATATTTTTGGAGATTACCTGAAAAGAATAAGAAAGTAGAGCGATAATAAAATTAAGTTAACCGGGATGCGGAAAGCTTTCATTCAATTGCATATTGCCGTATTGCTGGCTGGTTTTACCGGAGTTTTGGGTAGACTAATTGTTATCAATGAATCACTTTTGGTGTGGTACAGGATGTTGTTTGCCGTAATTTTTCTATTGATTATATCGCTTTTTTCTAAAAAAATCGAGAAGCTCTCATTAAAAAAAATGCTCCCTCTTTTGGGAATTGGTTCTATCATTGCACTGCATTGGGTAACTTTTTATGGTAGCGTTAAATATGCTAATATTTCCGTTTCTCTTGTATGTTTTTCTGCTGTAGGTTTTTTTTCTGCCGTAGTTGATCCATTAATTTCAAGGCGGAGGTTTCAACTTATTGAAATTTTGCTTGGTTTAATGGTCATGCTCGGTGTATACCTCATATTTCATTTTGATCAGGATTTTCGGGTAGGTATAATTTTTGGATTGATCTCTGCTTTTCTGGCAGCTATATTTCCGATATTCAATAAAAAGCTTATTTCAAAATACAGTCCCGATACAATAACATTTTATGAAATGGGTGGCGGCTGTATATTGCTTACTTTTGTTGTTCCATTGTACATGCAATTTATGCCGGTACAATCATATGTGCCCGGTTTAAAAGACCTCATTTGGTTGATAATCTTGAGTTTGTTTTGCACGGTTCTCGCATTCAACCTTTCAGTCAGGGCTTTATCCCAGATTTCAGCATTTACCGTAAATCTAACTTTCAATCTTGAGCCTATTTATGGAATATTGCTTGCCTTTTTAATCTTTAAAGAGCACCTTGAGCTTGGCCTTTCATTTTATGCTGGCTTATTTGTCATTTTTACAACTGTTGTTATACAATCAATTCGTGTAGCTAAAAATCTTGCTACATAAGTGATTATTGTGTACATCCATGTAAAATTCATTAATTTCAAAGTAAATAAACATTGCAGATGCGAATTATAGCTTTATCAACCTGTCTATTGATTTTTTTGGTGCAATCAAGCCATGTTAAGGGGCAAAAGAAGCCACTTGATCACACTGTTTATGATGGTTGGCAAACAATTGGAGAGAAATTGATTAATGCAAACGGCGAATGGATTGCATATACCATTGACGTTCAGGAGGGAGATGGCCAATTAGTTATACAGAAATCAGATTCATCATTTTCAACAACTGTTCCGAGAGGTTACAATATCCGTTTTACTGCTGATGGTAATCACCTGATAGGCAAAATAAAACCTTTATATTTTGAACAAAGGGCAGCAAAAATCAAAAAAATCAAACCGGAAGATTTTCCTCAGGATTCACTTTTTGTATTTAACATAGCGGATAAACATATTGAGAAAATTGCTGGTGTTAAATCATACAGTATACCTGAAAAATCATCTGATTGGCTTGCATTTTCGTCATTTAAAAAAACAGTTCAATTGCAGAAACCAGTGAAGCAATTAGATACGGCAGTGTCAAAAAAAGACTCTGGTAAAATAAGTATCCCACAAATCATTGAGCACAAACCTGATAGAAAACAGAAGCGGAAACTCAGTGCAAGTGAAGAAAGAGAAGATGACTTATTGGATGAGTCTCCTGAGGATGCTGAAGGTGACGAACCTGCTGCAGGAAATGGTCAGGAAGGTACAGAGTTGGTAATCAAATCACTTAAAGGTAATGGGGGGCAAAATCTGCCATTGATTTCTGAGTATAAATGGAGCGAAAATGGTAAAATTTTATTGCTTAAATCATCTATATCCAAAGTTGATAAATCTATACAACCAGCTGTTTTTATCTGGCGTTCAGCTGAAAAAAGGTTTGACACACTCCTTAAAGGGGGAAATGATTTTAAAAACTTTGTAATAACAGAAGATGCCAGCCAAATAGCATTTTTGGCTGAAAGAGACTCTGCGTTTAAATCGGCACAAAAATTTTATAAATTATGGCATTGGCAGAATGGAGATTTAGGCGCTTCAATTCTTGCTGATAAATTTTCAATTGGGATGCCTATAAACTGGACAATAAGCGAGAATTCAACTCCAGTATTCAGTAAATCAGGTAAAAGAGTATTCATAGGTATTCATCCAATAAAGCCTCTCAAGGATACTACTTTGGTAGAGATGGATATGGTAAAGCTGGATATTTGGCATTATAAAGATGATTATCTGCAACCTTATCAATTAAAAAGGCTCAACCAGGAAAGAAATCTCTCTTATTTGTCAATGATTCAGGTTTCTGAAAAGAAGATTATACCATTGGCAGATCCGGAAATGCCACAGGTTGTTTTGTCTAATACGGGTGATACTGATTTCTTTTTGGGTATTTCTGATGTGGGAAAGCGTATTCCAATGCAATGGGAAGGTTCAACAAAGCGTGATGTTTATCAAATTAACCCTGCTGATGGTTCCAGAAAATTAATTATTCGGGATTTATCAGGATTTCCACAACTATCTCCGGGTGGAAATTTCATCTATTGGTATGACAACAGCGTAAAACACTATTTCAGTTATGATTCGGGAAGTATTGTAAATATCAGTAAAAAGATAACTCAAAAGCTTTATGATGAAGACTATGACATGCCGTCTGATCCAACACCTTATGGTATCATGCGTTGGCATGAAAAAGATTCTTTTGTTTATGTTTATGATCGTTTTGATATTTGGAAGTTAGATCCCAAAGGAAAAGTTTTACCTGAATTACTTACAAGAGGAATGGGAAGGAAAAATCATGTGCGTTACAGGTATATTTCAAAAGAATCTGAGGAACAATTTGTTAAATCAAACCAGCCAATTTTATTGAAAACATTCAATGAAAAAAATAAATATGCTGGCTTTGCATCAATGGAACTTTGTTGTGGTTCTAAAATTAAATTACTTCAGGAAGGTCCGTATGCAATTGGTCAACTTCTTAAAGCAAAGGATTCTGAAGCATATCTCTTTATTTCAGAGAGTTTTAAACAGTCGCCCAACGTATTTGTCAGCAGTAATCTTTCAGCTGCTAGGCAAATCAGTTCTATTAATCCCCAGCAAGAAGATTATAATTGGATGACTGCAGAATTATTCAGCTGGAAGGCTTATGATGGAAAAGTGGCAACGGGAATAGTATATAAACCGGCAGACTACCAGGCGGGAAAAAAGTATCCCATGATAGCCTACTTTTATGAAACTTTATCTGATGGGTTATACAATTACCTGCCACCTGCCCCAACACCTAGTAGGTTGAATATTCCTTTCTTTGTTAGCAGGGGTTATATTGTACTCGCTCCGGATATTCGGTATGCAAAAGGATTTCCAGGCAAGGCGGCTTATGATTATGTGGTTAGTGGTGCCAGGGCACTGGTTAAAAAGGGATGGGTCGACAGTACAAAAATGGGTATACAGGGCCAAAGCTGGGGTGGTTATCAAGTAGCACATATCATCACAAGAACACCTGTTTTTGCAGCTGCATGGGCAGGTGCACCTGTAGCAAACATGACCAGCGCCTATGGTGGAATTAGATGGGAGAGTGGCATGAACAGGCAGTTTCAATATGAAAAATCACAAAGCAGGATTGGCGCAACGC
>Ga0208787_1000177_pt1 | contig 31682 bp, 18 predicted proteins | sample Wag4_2014_7_11_FD_187362 | JGI IMG/M metagenome (GOLD analysis project Ga0208787, IMG submission 187362) | Fresh water microbial communities from Ohio, USA - Utica-2 Time Series HT 2014_7_11 (SPAdes) (version 2) | ecosystem: Environmental > Aquatic > Freshwater > Water tank | place: USA: Ohio...
AATCCATAGCATATGATGACATAAAACTTTCTCTCCTTTTTTTGAATAATTAGCTATTTTACTTTATTTTTATAAAATCCTGATTTTTGGATTTAGTTTTATAGTAAAATCAATTGAAATATGAATGTTGAGGATTTACAGAATAGAATTTTGTTAAATTTAATTAATATTGATGAAGGAGTTTCATTAATTAGTATAAAAAATGAATTTAAAGTATCAGTTGGTTTATTAACTAGTGCTATCCAAAATTTAAAAAATTATAAGTATATTGAACGAAAAGAAGATAAATTAAAGATATCAAAAAAGGGAATGTTTTATATATTTAATAATTTTTCAATTTATGGAAATCAAACTTTAGAGAGTAAAGTACCGCGGATATTTTTAGGAAGAAAAATAAACATAAATGAATTTTATATTCCACAGGATTTTAAAAAAATTTCCATATATTTGAATAATAGGGGGGGTATGAAACTAGCACGAAGAAAGTGAAATCGCTTTCGTGAGTTAAGGTGAGCTAAAGCCTCATAAATTATTTATCACTTTTCCATTCTAAAGCCTGGAAAAGCGTCAAATAATTTACTCATTGCTTCTTTCCTCTTCGCAAGAGTTTACTTTACAGTGTAAGAGCTGAAGTTCAGAAAGTAGTTATATTCCCCCTAATTATTGTTATGGAAGTTAAAATTATAGTAGAATTCTGGAGAAAAAAATTTAAAAAATCAGGTCTTTCATCTGAAATCATTGAAATTTATGTAAGATATATTATCACCCTTCTTAAAAATTTAGTACCCATAATTTTTGATTTTCAACACTTATGTCTCCTCTTGGGTAGGAATAAAAGATATTTAGCTTCAGTTATTAACTCTAGCACCAATCATTACAGAGAATTTGAGATACCTAAAAAAAAAGGCGGGAAAAGACTAATATCAGTGCCATATCCAGCTTTAATGGAATGTCAACATTGGATAAGTAAAAATATTTTATCAAAAGTTAAAATACATTACACAGCTCATGGGTTTGCTAACAAAAAGTCCATTATTACACATTCTAAAATCCATATTGATAAAAATCATTTGCTGAAAATTGATCTTAAAGATTTTTTTTCAACAATAACGATAAATCAAGTAATTACTGTATTTAACTCATTAGGATATAATCATTGGGTTTCATTTTATTTAGCATCTATTTGTTGTTCAAAAGGCGTATTACCTCAAGGAGCTCCAACGAGTCCAATTTTAAGCAATATTGTTGCAAAAACACTTGATAGAAGATTAATAAAATTTGCTATGAGATTTAATCTTCACTATTCACGTTATGCTGATGATTTAGCTTTCTCAGGCGAGATTATTCCTGTAAAATTCATAGAATATATTACATTGATTATCAACTCCTGCGGATTCAAGGTAAATGAAGAAAAAACAAAATTATTTAAATATAAAGGAAAAAGAATACTGACTGGTATCTCAATTAGTGATAAGTGTATTAAAGTTCCAAGAGATTATAAAAGAAATCTTAGAATGGAAATCCACTGTATTCGTAAATTTGGTTTGCATAATCATTTAATTAAAAAACAAATTAATAATCAGGATTATTTACAAAGTATTATAGGAAAAATAAATTTCTGGTTATCAGTTGAGCCAGAAAATGGTTTTGCTAAAAAAGCTTTAAAAGAATTTAAATTATTGATTTTACAAAAAGAAATTTAAAAATTTACCTAAAATTTACATCTGTTTTATTTAAAATACTTCTGCTAAAATATTGGAAAAGTTAATATTAGATTTTGGTAATCTAAAAATTAGATCTATACAACATGTATTTTCAGCAGATATCCCTAATCTAAACCAGTTTTTCCTCAAATAATTCCAATTCCACCTTTTTTTGTTAGTGAGGTATATATTCCACTGAAAGTGAGCCACCCATTCCGACTCAAAGTGAGCCACTAAATTTTAGGTTTTTAGAGTAGATTTGATTTTAATACAAAGATATTTATTTGTTATTATTTCTAGTGAATTTTCTCAAGGATTCTCCTTTTAGGTCAATCCTGTGTGCCTGATGAATGATTCTATCCAAAATGGCGTCTGCTATGGTGTCGTCCCCGATGTATTGGTACCAGGCTGTTACAGGTAATTGTGAGGTGAAAATAGTAGCATATTTATTATGTCTGTCTTCAATGATTTGCAGTAATGCCAGCCTTGATTGCGTGTCCAATGGCGTCAATCCCCAATCGTCTAATATGAGTAAATGTTTCGATTCTATCCGTTCCGTTTCCTTTCTGAAAGCCCCGTCTATCTTATCTGTTTTTATTTTACCCAGTAGTTTGGGGAGAGAGAAGTAAGCTACTTTCTTGTTTAAAGAACAGGCCTGATATCCAATGGCAGAAGCCAAAAAGCTTTTTCCACAGCCTGTGGCACCAGTGATGATGATATTTTCCCCACGGTCTATAAAACTACAGTCGCTCAAGGCAGTAATGGTTTCTTTCGTAAGATTTCTACCCTCAGTAAAGTTAATTTCCTGAAGACTAGCCTGATATCTGAACCTGGCATTTTTTATGGATAGGGTGCTTCTCCTGTGATTGCGATACAGTTCCTCTGCTTCCAGAAGTTGAGCTAAGAGGACTTCCATTTGTGGTCTCTGGTGTTGTGGTAATCCGTTAATGGCTTCATATCGGTCAGCCATACCCGTGAGCCTAAGCGCACGCATTGTTTGTAAGGTATTGTTCATTTTTTTGAGGCTATTAGCCAGTTTAAGTTATTGATAATAAGTTTTTCCTCTTAGATTCCCATGGTTTTTTGGAAGTGGTTGGTCAGGTAACTCCTCTTCCATCTCCTTCATGTCTAGCTTGATGATGTGCACCAGTTTGTTATAAGATATAAAATCGTACTTCAGGCATATACTGGCAGCTTTTTCCATTTGTTCTTTACCGTGTTTTTTTTCCAGTTGTAACACACCTTGACACAACTTGAAAGCTTGCTCAGGATGTTTGAATTGACAGAATATTTGTCCAATTAACCGTTGCGTATTTTCACCTATTCTGGAGCCTTCCTTTTTAAAAAATTCCTCTGACCAATTATGATAGTACTGATGAGTGGGATGCAAATGGCTGAAGTTGGTGGTATATTTAAAATTCACCCTGATTCGTTCATGTATGGCAATTCGCTTATAATTAACTAAAGTTTCGGAGTTGCTAAAAAGCTGATTATCAGCAAAATAAAATGGTAAAAAAGTTGCATTTTTGAGCATAACTTGTTAATTTTGAGTGAGTTAAAAGCAAATTTCCAAATCAGTCAAAAATGCAACAGAACAAATTTATTAAAAATATCTCTGAAGTAGGTGAATATTCAACAGATTCAAATATTTTATTAAAAACGTTTGAAAACATCATCGAACAGTTCCGTCTCACACAGGTCAATAAATGGCTAAATAAAGCTAAAACCAAAGGGGTTGAAGGTGAAAATATTTTTAAAATATTATTTGTTTTAGTCTTTGTTGACCTTAAAAATATTAGTCAGTTGATGCATTCTGGCTATGGAACAAAATTGAATTATGGCAAGGATGTGCTTTATGACTTCCTTAAGAACGAATGGGTTGATTGGGGTAAAATACTAACTAATTTTTCCAGACAATTCCTAAAAATCACCAAAAGCAAAGGAGATGCGACGGATATTTCTAGCCCTAAATGCTTGATTATAGATGATACCTTGCTTTGCAAAACGGGTAAAACTATCGAGCACATTGGAAAAGTATTTGACCATTGTTCCAGAACCTATCAACTGGGAATGAAAGCATTGGTTTGCGGCTTTTGGGACGGGAAAAGTTTTATTCCAACTGCTTTTTCTCTTCATAATGAACCTGGTAAAAATAGAAATAGAGGATTGAAAAACAAGGAGTTAGCTAACCAATTTTATAAGGAAAGAGACGCTGACAGTCCTGGTTTTCAACGGGTAAAGCAGTTAAGTACCGATAAAATTTCAATGGCTATTCAGATGGTAAAAGACACCATCAAAACGGGATTTGAACCAGCTTATGTACTAGCCGATTCTTGGTTTATGAGTGATACCTTTGTGTCTGAAATACAGAAGATTAAGATTAGATACGAAAAAAAGCTGCATGTCATCGGTCTCATGAAAACCAACAGATATATCATGATTAATGGTATAAAAATGACGGCAAGTTTAGTGCCAAATCATAAGCGTAAAGACATCAGATTTTGTAAAAAACACAAATGTAATTATCTGGCTGTCAGGATAGAATACAAAGGTAATAAGCTAAAGGCATTTTGGGTACAGACCAAGGGGAGCGAAACCTGGAAAATGTTAATCAGTACGGACACCGACCTTACCTTCACCAATGCTATGAAATACTATCAGATACGCTGGAGCATTGAAGTATTTTTCAAAGAGTGTAAACAAAATTTAAATATAAATAAGTGTCAATCAACTGATTTTGATGCACATATCTCTTGGATAACCTTAAGTTTCATAAGCTATATGATGCTTTCTCTTCGTAAGAGATTCGATGATTACGAGACAATGGGTGAAGTTTTCAGAGATTTTAAAAATGAATTATTAGAAATCACTTTGGTAGAAAAGCTGTGGCAAATCATTGAAATACTCTATCAGGAAATATTCGCTGAACTGGGTGTTGACTGGGAAATATTCCTGAACAAGCTGGCCGAAAATGAAAATAGCATTGAAAAATTGGTGCACATTCATTTTGAATTTTTAAAATATCCAAATAAAAATGCCGCTTAATTTGCTCCGAAACTTTAGTAATTAAAATGGATTTCCACCCGTTCGTTGGTATATTTTATATCAATCTTTTTACCAACATACGGATAGGGAACGGAATAATGATGCTTGTCTTCAGAGAGTACCACATGACAGTTTGGATGAACTTTAGCTTGTTGATATTTGCTGATTTCGAATGGTTCATTGGGTAACGCCTTGAGCTTTTCCCTTTCAAGTGTGTCAAATTGTTGACATCGACTTCCCAGCTTCTTTTGATAAGGTAGATTGTTGTGCTGTGCAACCAAGTCTGATATGGCTTTGTTCAGCTCATGAAGGCTATGGAATACCTTGTCGTGCAGCGGGGCATAAACGCGCGTGTAAAGGATTTTTACCGCACCTTCTACCAAGGCTTTGTCTTTGGGTTTATATGCTCGGGTAGGCAATATAACCGTGTCATAGTGCGCAGCAAAGTCGGCCATACTCAGATTTAGTTCAGGATCATATTTACTGGCTTTGTTGACAGCTGGCTTGAGATTATCTGTCACGATTGCCTCAGGTACTCCCCCAATGGATGCCAAACAGGCTCCTAAACAGCCTAAAAAATCAGGGCTTTGTTGACTAAGACTAGCCATGGCAAAGGTAAAGCCACTACAGGGAAGAATACCCACAAAAAATTCCACTGGAACTTGTTCACCTGTATCATAATCAGTTAGATACAGCTTCTTGCCAGCAAAGTCAATCATTAGTTTATCTGCCGCCTTATGTTCAAAAACATAGCTGAACTGATGGTTTTTCAGATACTTATTCAAGTGATCACAATATTGCGAATAGCCTACGCCGCCAGGGTCCTTGGTTTTATACGCTGTCCACAATATTTTTTTCGTAACGCCTACCTTTTTAAGCTCTTTTAATACAGAGGGAAAATTTTTATATAAATCCTCCAAAGATGATTTAGATTGATATTCAGGCTTCACAATCGTCTGTAAATTGAAATCGTCAAGCTTATACAACTCAGATAAACTCAATGGGTGGGAATCGAAAATATAGGTGTATTTATCAACCGTGTTACGGGAAATTTCAACGACTCTACTGATATGTCTTTGTGACTTACCTTCTATCAGTAACCGCAATACTAAATGTAACTTGTTCATAGATAAAATTTGATTGGCCATCTCGGTTTTTTAAACCAAGTTAGTAATCAAATCTCACTCCAAGTGGCTCACTTTGACCCGGAATCACTGGCTCACTTTAACCCGGAATCACTGGCTCACTTTAATCCGGATTTAGTGGCTCACTTTAACCCGGAATCAGTGGCTCACTTTAATCCGGATTTAGTGGCTCACTTTAACCCGGAATCAGTGGCTCACTTTAACCCGGAATATCCAGTGAGGTACTTATAGTTAAAATTGTTTTGGAGCCTATACTTTAGGTTCAGGTGAAGAAACTACTTTATTTTTGTATAAGTTGTTAAAAATGGTGGCTTCCCTATCAATTGGTATATTTGTTAACATTGACCGTTGAGTTATTATTGGATTTGAATTTAATTTTAGTCTTTGATTTGCTTCACTTTCACCTGATAAAATTTGTATTTGAGTAGCAAGTTCTATTACAGTTTGTGGTTTATTATTGAAACTTGAAATTACTCCGGTCACACTAATCCATTTTTTGACAATTGAAGATGGTTTAATTCCATTTTTTTTCAAGGCTGATAGTCCTTCTGGCCAAATTACAATTGTAAAAGTATGTTCTGGATATGCTGCTCCAAAATTTAAAAAAGTGTAAGGATCACCTTTTTTAGTATGAGAGGATTTTTTTGAACCAATTTTCCCGATAACTTCTATTTTCTCACCAAAGTGTTCTAAAATGATACTGGGATTATTTGCATCAATAATTTGATATTGGTTTCTTTTTATTATAATTGATTCTTCTTCAAAATTATCAAAAGAAAAATTTCCACAAATAAAATCCTTGAAATTTGGAATTCTTTCAAAACTTAAATGACAACAGCCAATTAATCTCTCTATTAGTGGTTTTATTTCCACAATAGCTAAAAGGTCTTTAATTAAAGATGAATTTTTGGAATCCGTAAAATCTTGACTTTTAAAAAGAATGTTTTCACTATTATCATATTTATCCCATAGGGTGGGTTTTATTAAAATTGCTTTTAAACCTAAATATATTACAATTGCCGAAAACCTGTCTACATGTTGACTGTAGTGTAAACTAGTTCGTTTCGGATGTTGATAATTTATGTGACCTATTTCATTTGTTTTTAAAGTAGCTATTTCCGGAAAATACATACCATCATAATCAATTAAATATAAACTATCATTTTTCACGATAATATTTCCATGTTGCAGATCACCATGGGCTATACCCAATTTTTCTAATTCATAGATTAGATTAACAAAGTCTAAAAGTATTTTTTCTATTTTAGATTTTTGGTTGTGATATTTGCTTAAATATATATTTAATGGATCACCTTCAAGCCAATGCATTTTTATGATAGGAAAAGGTTTTCCATTAACAATTATACCATCTGATAGATATTTCGCTTCAACAAAATATTTTGAATTATTTTTATTTAAAAAAGTTCTAATTGCTTGATATCTTGTTTGTAAATCAGAAATATCTCTGTGGAAACATCTTACAGCCCATCCTTTTTTATTATTTATTAATTTATATGTAATCGTGAAACCTCCTGAATATGGTTTTGGTAAACCTAAAGGTGTAGTTTCCACTTCACTCGTTTTTAAGTCAACATCTGAAAATGAAATCTTCGGATGTTGAACCGCTTCATTATATTCATCACCTCTTGGTAATAACATCATTCAATATTTATTAAAATGAGAGAAATGTCATCATTTTTTATTTTATATTCTCTAATTTTATCGTATACCCAACAAGTAAAATCATTAATATACTTTACACAGCTAAGTAAAATTTCCAAATTAAGCCAAGGTTTTTCACCATTGTTTAATCTATTAAAGATCCACATTGCAATAGCATCTGATGAAAGAATTAACAAATCTCCACTTTCAACATTTACTTTTAAATATTTTACAGTGTCTTCAAAATAATACTTATAGATAATGTAAACTCCCGGATGTATAACAGTTTAAAAGGCTAGAAAATAAGATAAACACTTTAAAAAATAATTTAAATTAATTTTTAAAGCTTTAATTATCCTCACAAAATAGCATCATAATTTGCTCCGAAACTTTAGTTATTGATCATTTTCTAAATCTATTCAAAGGATAAAATAAATCATTGCTTTATAAGTATCAATCGTAATTGTCTTCGAGACAAACATCGAATTTAATATCCTCAACTCTTGCAATTAAAATATCATCCTCTGTTGTGGTATCCTCAGGCTGATAGTATCTTATATTACCATTACGAGCAATAATCCAGCCGTTTATGAAACCTCCGTCAGGATAAATACTTAGTTTCTTACCACCACATGAAATTGATAAAACTCTCCAGTGGCTCAAAGAGCGCCTTTCTTTAGAATTAATTTCTACAATTTTGCCATCAAATCCTCTATCTTTAAGATTATACAGCCATTCTTCCGTCAGGCTTTGGAGAGTTTTATCTCTTTCACTATCAGAATATAAATTATATGTGATACCTGATCTATAGGTAGTTTCTTGATATTTCTCAATTAAGAATTCCAAATTAAAATTACAATTTGCCTTTTTGATAATATGCTCTATAATTTGGAGTGTAGTAATCATACCAAGTATACTTTTTAAGTGTTCATCCTGGTACTGGATTACCAGTTCATTTTTTGTGTCTTTACAATGTACAATGAAATTATCTATAATACCATTTGAACAGTTCTGGATGATTGAACCGTATTCCTTTGTTTTTATGGTAAGGTGGTTAGAACCACTTAATTTAAAAATACATGTGTTCAATCTGAGGGCGGTATCTACTACAGATGCTGATTCCGAAAAATTATCAATTTGTGCACTAAACATTGCACCGCTGGCCCAATTATAATCAAGGGTTGCTGTTTCTTCTTCGTTGGTGAAATATAGTTTACCATCGACATATGCAATTGGGTAGATGTTTTTACCCGTATACGGAGTTTGCATATGAGTTACTCCTGAAGTCCAGCCTTTAATTGGACGAATCATATCAAGAATTGGTTCCGACATTTTGTTTTCGACATTCTCAATGATACAGAAATTTGTTTTAGTAGGATGTTTACTAAAATGACTAAAAAGTTGACCAAACCAACCATTTTCACTTCCGTTGTAATCCCAATTTTTGTAATCATTCAATGCGAATAAGGTTAGATTTTCTGCTGATTTTTCAAAAGCCACTTTTAAAGCACTTAAGTTGACAGGTACAGTAAAGAAGCGATCCTTAGGGAATATCGCATCTATCTCAATTGGAATAATTTCACGGACAGATTGCTCGTCTTCAATCCATTTTAACGCTGCTTCGACATCGATATATTTTTGGTAACGAAGTGTGAATTTGTCAAGTAATAATTCCTTAGAATTTTGGTCTTTTGCTCTTTCTAATATCAGTTTTGAATTATCAATTATTTGCTTCATAACAGTGTAATCAGCCAACTGGTTTGCATAACCAGCACCTCCTGGGTTTGTGTCGAAAATACATATATGCGCATTGGGCATAATGGTAAAGTCTACCGCACCACGTTCTTTCCCAAAAGTTTCTACTAGTGATTGACAAAAAACGATTCCAAGAGTATAAAGAAGATTTTCATTATTTGATTTTTTTGATAACCATTGATTTTGCCCTTTATATCGAATACGTATTTCAGAATAATCCGTTTGAATGAGATCTCCTAATATAACATTCCTACGAATAGAACTAATCGAGTTTGATCCACTGCATGACTTACCAGATTCTTTTCCACTTATTGCCAAATGGTATCTAGGTCTATTTTCATCCTTTGGTCTTTTTTGATTAAATTCACCAGGTAGATGATCTAAGATACCTTCAGCAACTAATTCTTCTACGACCATTCTACCACAACGAGTACACATAGAATAACCAAAACCTATTCCTTCATTGTAATAAAGAATTTTAGCGTTACCAGTGTTAAGATTTTTACGAACAGAAAACAGCAAAGGTTCATTAACTATATTGTTCCATTCATCTGTATCAATGAGTTGTGCGCTAACACGGGTAAATTTGTTGTTTTCTAACAAACGACCACCATCTTCATTTATATCTGGTAGGAATCCAACAGGCTGTATTAGTTCAAGACTCTCTTTTTTATTTACAGTCCAAGGAATTTTGTTTGAAATTGAATTTTTATCATCAATTACCGTTTTAATATCGTTTCGATAAATTGTCTTGAATGTATTGATATTTTGATTTATGTTAGTGTACTCAACACCTCTAACAACGTAAGTTACTCCATCTACAACTACACTATTCCCAGGTGCATATTGAGCAATCGCATCGCGAAGGGAATAAGAAGGATTTGAACTAGTCTGTGGAGTAAAAAAATCAATTTTTTTCGAAAAATTCAAATTCAACGAAATTACATTTACAGGCATATTAGCATTTGGTGTAAAGCGACTTGTAGCCCAATATTCAAGAAGACGCGTATTAAGAACTTCCATATATTGAAGTCTTAATTTACTTTGAAATCTAGAGTTTGGAGGATTTGTTTGACCAGCTTGTTCATATGCAAACTTAAATACCTGAACCTTTTTTCTTAATTCAGAATAACAACGGTCATTGTCTTCAGACGACTGACGAACCACTCTCTGAATTTGTTCCTCATAAATAGTACCTTTAAGTAGCGATTTTAGTTCCTCGTGTGTTTCCTTTTCTAAAGGAAGTGCACAAAGTTCATTAAACTTCTCATAAGGAGTATTTCGAGTTACACCAAGTAAACAAGGTGGTTCAACAGCATTTCCATCTGAATCTTGAATTCTAAGTCTTCTTGGCTTTGTACCTTCAGTTGTAAATTGGAAAGGAGTATAGAAATTAATAACCCTTTGATTGATACCTCCTCCTTCCTCACCAACAGAGAATACGCCAAAAGTTCGAATTAAGTACGAATTTATATGTCGCTGAATCACCTGTGGACTCTTTAAATCTACTTTAGGAACATTTACCGAACGACTAATAATACTCTCAATTGGAGAAAGTAACGTTTTTAGACCAATTGAATCAGAACTACATAGCGTAATAGCAACACTTCGTATTCTATTATTACGACCACTTCGTCCTGCACGCTGTTTATAATTCGAAGGTTGAGGTGGAACAGAGGTCATCATAACTACTTCCAGGTTACCAAGGTCAACCCCCATTTCCATAGTAGTTGAGCAAGCCAAGACATTGATTGTATGTGCTCTAAAATCCTGTTGAATTTGTCTTGCTACAAACTTATCTACTTGAGCAGTGTGTTCTGCTTGGATGAATAGATTGGGACCAATATAAATATCAGAGAGACGATCAGAGAAAACTCCTTCCTCACCCCAAAGTTTGTTTTTCCATAAAAGTTTGCGATTTTCTTCTGCCCATACTTTCAGTTCTTGAAGATTTATAGTTTTATTGCTACCGATAAAGTTCGGGTATAATTCCCACTTTTCGAGGTACCTTTTTTCAAGTATTACAGGTTTTGAGTCAGAAAGATAAGGTGAAAATTTCTTAAAGTTATTTGCAATTGGTCGAAGATTTTTGACATTACGATCTTTTCCTTTATTGCTTGCATCACAAAGGTAAACATCATCATATAGCTTGAAACAAAGATTATAAAGATTAAGACGGTATGACCCAGTATTTTCATCGTCTCTGTCAAGAATAAAACTATCTACTTTGAGTCTTTGAGAATGTTCCAACAATTTACTATCTTTTTTGGTGAGACATTCCCACATTGCATCAATAACTCCAGATATTAAATCAAAGTTATTCTTGTAAGCTTCGTTCATATCTATACCTTTATCATTTGCTAGAATTGCTGATAGGTATAAAACTATTTTTGATCTAGAAGGATTGTTTGCTTCTAAAACAGGTATTTTAGCAGGCCTACGTCGCGGCTTCTCAGTAGCAAATCGATTACATCCAAAAATATCTATTTGGTTATTATTAGGGATTTTGAGAAAAATAGATTGGTTTGAACGAACAGTATAATCCATAAAGACTTGAAGGTAATTTCGCCAGTCTTGTTCAGAAATATGAAAATTAACATCGTTTATTGAATTATTAAAATTAACGACAGCTTCAGGAAGAGTTTTAATATTATTAAGTTGAGGGTAGCAAGTATGGAAAAGACCAAGTGTCTCAGGGGCTGCTGCTGTGGATGGACGTTTCGAAAGATACATTACCATAATACTCTGAACATACTTAAAAAGTGTGGACTCGAGAATGTTTCCGTTTTCATCTAATTCATCACTATCACCACTCCGTTTTACAAAGTACTGAGCAAATACTTTACAATACTTATCTTCAAGGAGTATTTTTGTAATTTCATCCCATGTTAGATATTCCTGTGCAAGTGACTGAAGATTTTGTATCTCATTTGTTTTTTTTATCAACTCTTCAAGATTATTGGCTAAAGTTGGTAATTCTGATGATAAGTCTTTAATCTTATTTTCATTTTCAACAACCTCCGACTTTTTCTTACAAAGAGCATGAAATATTGTCGAATAAACCCACATTCGCTCTTGCTCAAGATTTTGCTTCATTGTTGCTCTTGCAGCCATTTGACGGCTATCAGCAAAACTTATAAATTGCTGTCCTTCATGAAGTATTATCTTTTTGGTGTCAGATGTTGTATTTGTTTCAAGCTGATCAAGTACAGTTGGTGCTATAATACGGGAGATGAAGTCAGCTGAAAGACGAAACTTTTGTAAATAGGCTGAATCAAAATCCTCAGGGTTATCTGAATCCACTTCTCTAACCGCATCTTTTGTTAATTTACTATTACAATATGGGCAGCATCGATTTACATTTGCGACAAGATGCCATTCCTCACGGTTATTATGATTCATTGTATCAAGTTTCCCATTGTTGTATACAAAAGATGAATTACCGTCTCCTTGTTGGTTCGATGTGTTTGAAAGACCTATAATAGCAATTTTCTTCTCAGAGTCGTCTTCTTCAATTTCATTTAAGTCAAAAATATCACTTTCATCTGCTTCGATTGGTGCGTATTTGCCTTCTTCATTACCTGAAAGTGTTACTTGGGCAACTGAAAGATATTCTCCACATTGTTTACATCGACTAAGCTCAAGAAGAGGTGAATCATTCGCCCCATCTTCAATTATATTTTTATTGTAAATTTTAAACGCACCATTGGTATGTTCATTAAGTCTAACGAATAATCCATTATTCGGTACACGATGAAAATAGTGTACCTTAACTTTCATTTTTGAAGACTCGGCGCGTGAACACATCTCATCTATAAGCTGAAGCTTTTCTTCTACCGTATTATTTCCTGGAAACAATTCATCAATAGAAACATAATCCTTGTGAAAGATAAGCTTCCATCGCTCTTCATCCTCATTATTAGGAATTTCGTTTTCTCCTATTCTTTCACCTCCAATAGGTACAACTTGATTCATATTAAGTCCTGTTATACCTGCAATAAATTCCTGAAGTTGTTCTCTTTCTTTATCCGGATTTGATCCATTTCCAAAGGTTGCAGATGATGTTGCAAAACGGATATCTGAAGCTTTAACATTAAAAGCAATAAGTACCCTTCTTAAAAGCATTGCAATTTCAGCAGCACCAGCACCATTGTAGGAGTGGGTTTCGTCAATAGCAATCCATCGAAGCGACTTTTTATTTTTGTCTGTCAAAACTCGGTCTTTATCTCTCAAAAGAATGTACTCGAGCATTGTAGGATTTGTCAATACAATATTCGGAGGAGTTTTTCGTATCATCTTACGAGTATATACCATGTGTGCGAAACGGTACTTTGTCTCACCATCTTCAATATACTCACCCCTGATTTGTGCTATTCGACGACGAAGACGTTCTGCCTCTTCGGATAAATCAGATGACTTTGGTTCGTCTTCAGGAAGATCTCCATTGTATACAGTATAGGTAATATCAGTTCCTGAAAGAAGAATCTCCATACGTTCTTTTTGGTCTTCCATTAATGCATTGAGAGGATAGAGAAAAAGAGCTTGAATTTCGTTCTGTTTTGGGTTTTGTAGTAGGTCGTATATGAGCGGAATCATAAAACATTCCGTTTTTCCTGATCCCGTACCGGTCGTCACACAAATAGATTTCGGTTTATTATCATCAGTTCTTTCGTTCAACAAGGTATTCCAGCATTGATACTGATGTTCATATGGAGCATAATCACTTTTCCATAAATCACCTACTAAATTTTTTGCATTTTCAGCGCTTACTGAAAATACCGATTTATAAAGGTTCATACATTGTGCAACCGGAATTGCATCTTTTGGGGCAAAGAGTTCTGGAATAACTTCTTCTTTCAACTGTCTTGAATATTCCTGTTGGCTAGCATTGTTGGTTTCACCACACCACATAGCATTCAGTGCTCTGGTTACTGCATTGCGGTTGTTTTTATATAATTCTGCAAATTTCATACTTATATTTTTAATTTTATTTTAAAATGTAATTCCAAGTTCTTTCCATTCAAAACGAAACTCTTCGGCGAAACGTATTAATGTTAATTTGTCTTTCTCATTGAGATTTTCAATTCTAGATTCAAAAAATGGTTGATAAATTTTATCCAAATAATCTTTTTTTTCAAGACGATATTTAAGTGGCCAGAAAATAAAAAAATAGGTTTCATTTTTCATTGCAATTTCAAAACATTTCAAATACGAAATTGCTTTAGCATTATATCCAAAAGCTGTTTGAGTAGAAAATGGAAATTTACAAGATAAATCTATATTAGGTCTAACCATACTTTCAAACAATAGGCTTGTTTTCTTCTTCATTTCTTCTTTTGATGGTATATCAAATTGCTTAGGATTACTTTCTTCTGTGTAATCCCAATAATAAGTTTCATGTCCACCTTGATGAACTATTTCAGCATTTCCAAAAATTAAGTTTAACCAGTCTGGAGCATACTGATCAAGTTTTTTGGCAGATAAAACTTTTCCATTTTGCCAAAAATCCCAAGAATTTTCAATTAATTTATATATTGATGAAAGAAAAGCGCAATTATACTTTCTATATCCATTACTACTGAAATCATTTATTGAACTACGATATTTCAAAATATAAGGCAAATTGAGTTTTTCACCATCTTGAATGTATTTCAAAACATTACCATCCACTATCAATTCTTTTATCAAAGTAGGACGATATATATCAATTACTGCGTATGCATTATCTGAAACATTGATAGAAAGTTGAACAGTTTGAATTAATTGTTTTTTCTTGTTTAGAACAATTTCGTCCTGGAAAAACATCTCTTTATTGACTCCATTTCGATTTTCAGTATAAAGGATACGTGAATTTGAAAAATCTCGAATTATTGGAAAATCCTTTGAATAGGAAGGCAGATGAAAAACCTTTATTTGGAATTCCTTCCCTTTGATGTATGCCCGAATATTCAATGGTCCATAAGGGGGAATACATTCCTCTATCCAGTCTGAATAGTGAGATACATCCAAAGACTTGAATTGTAAAAGTTCTGGATCGGTATCTGAATCAGGCTCCTCCGATTCTCGCGACTCGTAATGTATTGCACGAATGTCTTGTCTTTTGAATATTGGTTGTAATTGTGTAGTTTCCTCTTCTTCATCTTCATTAATGAAAGTACACTCTATTTTTCCTCCATCGAGGTAATGGATAATACTGTCATAATTTGTTATACGAAGATGATCATATCCCTGGCGGTTGTAAAGTCTGACTTGTTCACCCAAATGATCCACTAATGTAACTGAATCCTTAATGTAGTACCAATTTAGTGGCACAGTATTATAACTTATTTTACCACGAAAAGGCTTTCGAATTATCTCATCTGCTCCAATTTCGGTCAAAGAACAAGCATCAGAAAATAATACTGCAGTGTCTTTTTGGCTTCGTTTTTTACTACTCCATTCGTCATTGAAATCAACTATCCTCCAAAGTTGCATATATTCGCTAACCGACTCTTTCTGAATATTCCCGTACAGCTTATTCGTAACAATATCTTTAGCTACAATCTCAATAGTATCGAAATGCGCTATTGGAATATCTTTCACTTTCGGTGTGCCAGCCCCCCATTTAATTAGACGCGGTTCATTATCACCGGTGCTCCAATAGTGGATAAAAGGTGTACTAGTATATATACAATTATTCCCATCCAGAAAGCGGATGAAAAAGGAAAGTTTGAGGCTTTCAGGATTTTGGATGCCCCATTTTGAAAGACGACCGAAATGTAGTTCTTCATGAAGTCCACGGCCAAGTAACTCTGGTCGTAGATTTACCTGAAGCCATCTTTCCATAGTCTCGTTTTCCAAAGCATGACGTACTACCCACTCAAAATCGAATTTATCCGAAATTACAGAGTTATTAGCGTCCAGAATGGCGTCAATGAACAACTTAGTTTCGGAAGATGAGTGCTCAAGATCTTCATCGTGGAAAGGAAAATTACCTTTGACTATTTCGTTGAGGTATTGGTAAAGACTGTGCTTCCTTATAATGCTCTGCTTAAATGAGATGGCACGATTATCTTCTTTAAATTCATCGGCATCAAGGATGCTACTCTCCTGGTGAAGAAGGAGGCATAGTTGCTTCAGGAAACTTTTGTTTTTCTTTCCTCCAAGTTCATGCCTAATGGCGAGTCCGCCAAGTACATAAATGGAATATTGCCAGAGATGGTCTCCGTTTTCGGATCTATAGACAAAGGTATTAATATCTATTCCGGAGTGTTTCCACAAGCGCTTTAACTCATTAGAATCTGGATTGATAGCCTTGTGACCGCTTTTTTGCTCACCCTGGAAATAGCGACGTTTGTACCACTCTGCGAGATAGACCATTACAAACCATGCCGTGTCCGAGGTTATAAGGTGAATATAACTTCCACCATTTTCTGTTATGCTTTCAGTTATGGCTGTTTCAAGTTGTTCAAAATCTGATAATGACAACTTGAGTTTCCATACGAAAGGTTCATTTTTATCTGCACCCGAGATTCTATCAATCAGATCTTGTTTTATCCATTTTATCAATCCCGAATTCTGCATTTATTTCAAAATTTGTGATTTAATTCATTATATTTTTTCTGTAATTCTTTTAACGACATTGGTATCATTACACGTTTACCATCTCGCTCTTCGTAATGCCCACCTCGATGAATCATTGCGTGACAGTTGGCACACAAACACACTAATCCATGTTCAGGATCAAGTGCATCGAACCTATAGTCTTCACCCATATTGCAAACAGGATACAAATGATGTACTTCAATGTAATCCCTACCGATTTCACCATAAACCGCCTCGAATTTTATTAGACATACTTGGCATTTATAATCATCTCGCTCCAATGCTTTTTTCCTGTCTTTTGGATCTCGCTCATATTGAGTAATATTAACCTGGCGACTTTTTCCTTCAATACTTTGCTCTTCCAATTCAGGTAATAAAGGATCTGATTCCTTTATATATTTAAGTCTAGAAGGAACAACTTTTTTTGTATTCTTCTCCTTCAATGAAAGATTAGGTAAGTCTTTACCTTTGAATTGCTTGCTTCCCAAGAAATTTATATAATGATACAAACTTAATTCATATAAATCATCTGTCTCTGAAACCCGACGTATCTCTGCATTTGTTTGCATTTCATTTTGAACATTTCTATAAAAATTTATATCCGTACAGTGATAAAGTCCAGAATATCCCGGTTCATAATACGCTCGAATAAAATCCACTAATCGAGTCTCTGCAAAGTGGACAATCTGTTTACGACGCTCTTCTGGCATCTGTTGATTAGCTTTTGAAAGGTATTCTAAGAATTTATTATGCACCCCTATTCGTTTGTTAATTTGATGCGACTATCAATAACCCCCCATTGTTCATCAGTAACGTTCCATCTTTTACGAAGAATATCGTCTGAATACTCCCCTTGGTATTTTTCTAATAAAGGGACATATCTGAAGCATTGTTGAGTAACATCTTGAGAAATGACAGATTGAAGCAGTAAGAATCGTACAATCTTTGTGTACAAATAGCTCTTGAAAGATAATAAATCCTCTAAATTGTCACTTGTGTAAAGAACTATGTAAGTCTCTGAGCAACATTCGCCTGGTTTGGCTATTCTTGTATTTCCATCATTATAGAATTTGATTGGTTTAGAAAAGTCTGTTTGGCCTGCAATTGGTGCTCTGGGTGCAAGAAATTTCCATTTATTCAATATTTTCAGAGAATCAGTAACATCATCTTTTGCTGCGAACAAAAGACCTTGTTTCTGTTTGAAATAACAAGGTATGCCTTCATTTTTTGGTTTGTAATCACCAACAATGCCAAATGGCTTTCTAGGCGATACACTCTTTACCATTGCATGCTTCTCTAACTTGAATATTTGCTTAATTAAATTGGAAGCAATATTGTTTCGCACATAGGTTGGATGCTCATTTAATTTGCGATAGATGGGATTTGAATTAGAACTAGAGTAAGTAGCACAATCCCCTTTATGAGATTTGTCCCATAGCCAATAGCAAACACCTCCAGCTATATCAACTTGAGGAAAAATATCGTAAACTCTCTCAAAATCAAATAAGGATGATATTGATTCATCATTTAGCATTGTCTTTCTAAAATCATCTAAACCTTTTCCTCCGCAATACCATCTAGCAGGCATAATCATAGAAATATATTGAGGTGATAATGTCTTTGCAATATCAATAAATTTGTTGTATAATGGTTGAGCGCTGGCACTATTACCCCCGTCCATTATTTGGTATGGGGGATTTCCAACGATAGCGTTAAATTTCATTTCAGTACTGTTTTTTGAATTATCATTCCAATAATCTATAGTTTTAATTTTGGCTAATAATTCATTTTTATTGGTAATAGCTTGTTCAATTAATGATTCACTCTTAATATTAGGATGAAATATAATATCCCTGAAGCCGAGCAGGGTTCGTTTGGTTATAGCTTTGGCCATTGGTGTATTGCAAATCACATAAATATTATCACGAATGATATCATCCCAGATTACTTGCTCTTCTTCAATTGAAAGGCTTTGAGGATTATTAATCAGATTAGCCTCAACGAAATGTGCGCTGCGGAAGCGAAACAGAGAATAAGCTATATATAGTGGATAGAGTCCAGTCTTAGAATTTATTTCCAATATTTTTGAGTTAAGACTTAGTGTGTCTCTTTTATAATCTGCAAAAATGTCTGTTGTTACTGTACCCCTTGATACATATCTAGGCTCAGTAGTATCAATGATTGTAGTTTCTCCTGTCACTTCGTCAATCATTTCCTTCTGATTTGGTCCGTCAAATTTTTCATTGAAAAAGCAGAACCCACCTATACAATCACTCATATGCATATTAACTACACGCCAGGGAGTTAATACCGTCTCTTTGTCAGGATTGTGGAAGTAGGAAAATATTTCAGCAATACGATGTATTCTTAAATCAGTTGGCATACTATCAGCTTCTCTTGCAAGTGCTCGTATGCGTTTACCAGATTCAAGAAATACAGTTGGATTGTAGGCTATTTTAAAGCTGTTAAAATCCTCTTTGCTTACACCGCGTGGCATAAATTCAGCCCAAGAAGCATCATCAACAATACTTGTAAAGTTATCAATAGTTATACCTGCTGATTCATCGCTAATTTCAGCACCGTAAATCAAGAGTGGAATCCGAAGTGATATACCTCTTAGAATAGTGATGCGGTTGTCTCGTTCTTCTCGTTCTTTTTTTCTACGCTCTCTTTCTTCCTGTTTTTGAGCATCTTCTTCAGATGTGCTTTTAGGCTCATCATCGGATTCTTTTGATGTCTTTGCAACATTTTTAGGATTACCGGTCAAATCTATACCACTTGCTTTCTTTGGCTTGTCAAGATTTGATGTTTTACTTATGATTTCCTGAAGTCTATTAAGCGCTTCCGGATCGAGTTTTAATAATTCCTGTTCATTGTAAAGGCTATTATCATTAAACCCATTACGCACAACGCGATCTACATAAACACGATCAAGTTGGGCAAATAAGCTATCGACATCGTAGTCTTTCATCTTCCCCCCTTCCATTGCAACAACAGGACAAAAGTTGAGGAATTCTTTCATTTTTTCGCGATCATCTTTTGTTGATGGTCGCTTTCCTTTTTGTTGTTTTTTATTAACTTCATCTTCTTCAGTATCTACAGAGAATTTGGCTGTTTCAGCCATCATCTGAAGTGTTCGACTCGGTGCAAAATCAAAGACAAAACATTCTTTTTTGATCCATTTTTTTCCTTCCGATGAGAATCCCCAAGGCGATTGTACACGGAAAATAGTCTGTAAATAAGTACTAGCTGATGTATTATCTGACCCCTTTAGGTATAAAACGGCAGTCCAGGGAGAAACTGTCACACCTGTTGTTAGTCGTCCACATGAAATAGTGATGGTGTAGTCTTGTGTAGGATCATCTCCAATTGCAGTTAATACTGTATCAAGAGCATTTGATCTAGTCTCTGCTTCTTCGTTATTACCAGCAACGTTTATAACTTTGAAATTATGAAAAATATCATGTTCAAGAAGTAGATTTTCCAAAGCCTTTGCTTCATTGACTCCTGGTACAACCCAAAGTGTATGTCTAAAATTATTCCTGTATTCATCAGTTGAGAAAGGATAACCGGTTTCGTCACTTTCCTTGCAAAGCATATCAAGAAACTTTTTCACGTCATCTTCATGTTCAAAACACCCATCCTTACCCGTAGGGATTTTACCTTTATGTCTTTTTTCACTCCATGTGCGGAAAAATTCCGAGAACTTAAACGTCTGTTCTTGATCCTTATAATTTTCTAATAAATTGGCTAAATCATACGTGTAAATATTCATCCTAGGTAACCCTCCATAAGGATTTTGTTTACCAGGATTTGCCTTCTTCCAAGTTTCAGTTTCACAATTTGCCTTTGCACGTTGCTCTTTAATGTAATCCCATGTATAAATCTCATTAGCGCCAAAATCTTGGTAAAGATTGAATGGCGTACCGGATAGATGAAGCACTTTTGTTTTTGGTTTCGAGAGTTTTTCGATTACACGTAAACCCAGGGATGTTCGGGTTCCTTCATGTGCTTCATCAATCACTACAAGATCCCACTCTTTTTGAAGAATTGCAGCCTTAAGCTTGTCGTTCTCATTGGTAATCTTATCTTTATTTTTAGAGTTTGTATTAACTTCTTGCGAAAGACATAGGTACTGCATAGAGACAAAGAAAACCAGATGGTTGCCTTCAATGTTTGAGAATTTCTCTAGTTCGTAGTAATCCCCTTGATTCTCGGTATTATCGTTCTCCTTGTCTATAAAGCGAGTTCCATATTTATAATGTTGGTCACTTCCAAAAGTCTTTTGAAAATCTTCTTTCCAGCCTTTATTAACAATTGGGCGATGGGTAACTATAAGACAAGTTTTGACTCCCATTTCCTTTGCGAGTTGCATAGCACAGATAGTTTTTCCGAAACGCATCTTGGCATTCCAAAGAAACTTACGATGAGCTTCACTCTTAAAGTGTTGAACTGCGCGTTTGATTGCTTCTTTTTGCTCATCTCTTAGTACAATAGCACCATTAGATTCGCTTTCGAATTCAAGTTCTTCAAATGATGAAAATATGGGCATATTTATATAAATTTCGTTTTTACTTAACTTCAAAATCACCTAAAATGGTGTAAAATGGTATAATTGCTCCTGTGGAAATTTCTTCTTCTCTGGCTTTCTTTAAGTCACCTTTGCGCGGATTCTTTTTATCTTCACGTTTAGTTACCTGCCAATCTCGAATTAGGCAATAATTACCATTGTGTTTATTGATGTCGCCTGAAGAACAGCCTTCGCATGGTCGTAATTCAAAAATTGGTTTTGGGACATCCTGCAAAAATAGACTCAATTCGTTTTGGTTTTTATATTCAATGTTTTCAATGACCTTACGATTTATACATGTCAATTTTTCACCGCACGAATTGGGCACTGTCATCTTCAAGCCATCCATTTGCCAAAAATTCCAAGAAATAATACGCGCTATGGATTTCAATGTTTTCCAGTCTGGTTTATCTTCTCCAAATTTTTGTTCGAAGTAATCAAGGAAGGAACAAAAGATAGATTCTCTAGCAATGACAAGGTTGTCTCCTTGCCATTCGTATCCATACACAGCCTGAACAGCTTTCTTTGCCCATTCTATCCATGTTCTTTTGTCTTTAGCGTCGATATTCTCATTTACAACTCGAAGTTTTCTATCGAGGAGACCAATGCGACGATCAATAGGCATAGTTCCGTCTTGGTCAGGATTTACCGCATCATGGCGGCTAACGATGTAGGGTGCTTCTCCACAGGTTATTTCAAGACGCATGTCCTTCACATAATTTTTCCAATTATCATTGCCCTGCTCGAAAATAGGAGATGGATTGACAACCCATTCCCTCTGATCGTCATTAAACCAGCCACCAGATCGGGGGGGGCCGTAACCATGTGCTTCAAACCAGGCATTATCAATGAGATTGTTCTGTGCATTGCATATCCATGGTGGAGTAAAGACTTCAGCCATATCTTTCGAACGCTTTGTTTGGATAGCTTTGGCTTTTACCGCCCTTGGCTGAATTATGCGGCCGTTTTCGCCGGTTATCTTTTCAATAGTGATTTCATCGTTTTCAGCGAATCCTTCACCATAATCATCGGCGTAGGACTGAGTACCCCAAAAAATATTTTTTCCCGTGGTGCGGTCCTTCAGCAATTCAACAAAGGCAATCTTATGTTTCTCGTTAAGATAATCTTCTAAAATATCGGGGTTTGAAATTGTGGTCATCTGGTTTTGAACATAATGTTGAATTAAACTTGGTTATATTCTTTAATCTATAGAAAAACTTCAACTTTAACATTATTGCTTATTACAAGTTCCAAAGTGAGCTATAAGCAATAATAGTTAGTTGAATTTCAACCTTATTTTATTCATAGCTTTGATTATACATTTCCATATCTTATAAAACTACTTTTAAAAAATATTTTTTTATAAAGTCAAAGATTAATAAAAACTGAATCTCAATCTTTCACAAATTAGACACAAATATTTAGATATCAAACCATGATGCTTTTTTTCTTCATGAAAAATCGTTCCATTGAAGATATAATTATCTTGTAATAAATCCAAATTATATTACAGATATTTTTATTTTTTCATTTTGTGAATTAGGATCGAGATTTTCTTAGTAAAAACATACTTCGGTTCTAAAAAACTAGATAATCTAGGCGCCATTATTTCCTCTTTTTATTACTTATTCCCATGGCAATTCTAACCAATCATGATTACACTCCATCAAAAAATCTAAAAATTGTTTAACGTTTTTTGATGGTATTTCATTATACATCTCCGCATATCCATTCAGAATTTTGAATTGAGACCAAGATAATCCCATCTCATTAATCTCTTCCTCATCATCAGTATCTTCTAAAGTAAGATTGAATATTTCTTCGGACACATTTATCAATTCAGAAATACGAAATACTTCAATTACTTCTACCTCTCCAAATGAATCACCCGATAAATCATAGATTTCCTCATCATCGAATGAATTTATCTTACATAAATGTTTGTACAACTCATAAGTTTCTGAATAATCCTCAGTATCCTCTATTATTCTACCATCATAGTCCTCCTCCTCATCATCATCATCATCATCTTCTTCTTCTTCTTCTTCTTCTAAAGCAGATATCGGATTCACAACCTCAGGTGAAATATTTTTTGAATTTTCTGATTCTAATTCATGAGCTTCAAGATCTTCCTCTGTCAAAAATTCTTCTTCGTTATCTTCTTCTGTATCATTATCGTAACTACTGTAATTTCTATCATTGTCATCCCAGTGAATAGCAATATCCCAAAATAACAAAGCAGGAAGAAAATCTACAAATTCCTTTGGAGTTCTGAAAAACCATATATGATTTCCATAATTTGTACCATAGCCAAAATTCATCTCATGTTTTTCTACTAAAAGTATTCCACCTTCAACTGGTTTAATACTTTGAGCATCACCAAATGCTTCATTTGGATTTTTTGGTAAAATTTTTAGAAGTTTTTTGTAATTCATAATTTTTTTGTTTGATGAAAATTATTTTGATTGTTTTGCATAATTCATATCTATAAAAACAGCAAAAAATCCTGAAAAAGGTCCGTATCCAGTTGATAACTTAAATAATACACAATTTTCAAATGAGTTATAGCTTGATAGAATTTCTTCTACCTCTTTAAGTTCTATTTCAAATTGGTCGTAATATTCATATCCTTTCTCTGTTAGTATTTTTATAATGTCATCACTAACAGATATCAGAAATCCTGTATCTACATAAACGAATTTTACTGATGGGGGCACACCCAAGTCATCACCCCCTGAAATCTGTTCTCCAGTTACAGGACAGTAAAAATTATCATGTGTTAAACATGATGATACAATTTGGAAACTCTTATTTTTTTTCATGCTACTAAAGATTTTTTAATAAAATCGATGTTCCATAAACATCCTAAATTATCGGGTTACTATTTGATTACATGTTTTGTTAAGCTTTAAGGCTTTGAATTAAATGAATCCTAAGTCCAATTTAGGAAATTTTTTAATCTTTTTCAAGTTATATGGGGTTGAACAATACCTAATTTGGATGAATAGAGGAATGGTATTTAAACGACAACCTTGTTATTTTTAAAGAAGACAATTTGCTGGTATAATTTTGCTTTCGCATTAGGGCAGAAAAAAAATATCCCATTTATGAGTAAGATTATCACAAAAGAGTTATTTGCTAACTCCTATTATTCTATCGGAGCTGGGTTGACACTGTCCCCTATGTTAAAGATGAGCCATTTGACTTCTGATTTTATTTTCTGTAATCTTTATCTGACTAAAAATGAGGTTAAACGCTGGTATAATCGAAATATTGAATATTCCAACGATTTAAGTCTTGTAGAGTTCAAGGATATTGATGATTTTGATGAATTAGATCACTTTGAGCTTCCCTATAATTATACTCAATATCTTTATAAGCCAGATTATATTTCGTTACCGGAATATAATGGTTACATAAATTCCTTTCAGGAAGCAAAGTACAAATCACAATTTTGTTTAATTTATAAGATTTACAGACATTCGGTTCAGAAAGAATTGACTTTGTACTATATAACTACAGAGGGCTTCGTTACCTTAAATCTATTGTCTGAAAAAGGTAAAGCAAGAATACCCAAAATTGTGGAGTGTATCCAATGTGGGAATATAATTGATGACGGAGAAAACGGATTGTTGGCCAGATTTTTTTCTCAATCTAATATAAAATTGCCATGGGTTTGGATAAGGGGACACCAGCCAAATTATGACAAATGGGAAAATATTAGAAATAAATCATTAGTAAAAGCAGGTCCCATGCCAGTGGTTGGACTGGATTTTGGAACATCCTGGACAGCAGGTAATTTTAATCCGGGCTTTAGACATAATCCTAAACGGTATGTAAAAGGATTTATCTCAGAGGCACTCTGTAAAAAGTTAACGGAACCAGATTTAGCCAGGAAAATATCTACCCTAAAATATCAGATATCCTTTGATTCGATTTTAACCCTTATTCCGTTTATTCCGAAAGATGAGGTGATTATAATCAATAGATATTTAGCTAACAAACACCATATTGAAGGAAAAAATGTTATTATTTGGGAATCCATTCGATATTCCCATTATTCTTTGGAGGTATTTTCCACAGCTTCTGATATAGTTCAGCGACTCTCGGATTACTTAGAAAAAAATGAATTTTCCCCATGCTGTAAAATTCACCTTATTCCTTATACGACAGAAGATCAGGCTAAAGTTTTTGTACAAAGTCTTTCAAAGTTAAAGAATCCTACGGTATCCTATTTGTATCGACCATTTGATTTAGTCGACCTTAAACTTCAACTAAATTAATAAGTAACAAATTTTTTTTTACCATGACATTATTAAACATCTTAATTGCCATTGTTTCCATTTTGATCATCTTTTCGAAGTTTTTGGATTACAAAACCCATGCAGGAGCAAAATCCTATTACCAGGGGATTAATGTTGAGATTTGGAACCATGAATGTAATATGGGCCATATTTATAATCAGTATCCTGCTAGTTTTGCTTTCCTTGTGGTTGGTTTTGGGAGTTTACACTTCTAACTTCCATAAATTGACCTTCATCATGGGTGGGATCTTCGTTTCCCTGGTCCAATTTGCTGTAAATCAAACCAACAAAACCATGGAACTGAATCTCATAACGAAATATTTATTGGGGGGAAGGTGGCGCAAATAAGAAAATTGTTCTCCACCTGAGACCAATATGAGTTTGTATGTAGCTTATATATATTGTTAATCATTACTTTATATTGATATTCCATTAGAAGACACATTCTTTCCAGAAAATTATTATTTATTTTTTACTTTATAAAAAAAATTAATTATAAATTAGGTTAAAAATAAATGTTATAAATATTGGTTATAAGTAAAATTATGCGTATACTTGCATTCGAATTTAAAGTAATGCTATTTTTTTGCTTCTTTCCCAACCAATTAATCATTTTAGTTTCACACAATTATAATTAATGGTCATTTCTTAAAATCTAATTTGAATTTTTATGAATCACGAACTTTTAGACGAAAGGATTCTGGTACTTCACCAAATTATCGAATCTACCTCAGAGTTTTATTTTAACTCTAATCTAAACAAGGGACAAACTGGGTTGTACGACACTATTATTGGAGCTGCTTTATGGTATTTGCCCAGTGGAGTTGAACTGTTTAGCGGAAAAATCAGTAAACGTGCCTTGGAAAGTCTGGAAAATAATCCATTGACAACAAAATTGGTGGAGGAGCATTCCTTTCCAAGGAAGATTGGTGGAAAATACTTGTATGAACTGCACAAAGCTTTAGGTAAACTTACCAGGGCTGATATTATTGAGGTTTATAAAGAAAAATTGGGGAAGTTTAATCTGGTCTTGAAAGAGGAAAATGACGGTTTGAAAAAATACCAGAAACTGGAAAGTATACCTTTTGAGGAAGGGGCTTTTTTAAATTCGGTTTCCGATTTAGAGAATTATGCTTACAGAATGGCGAATATTCAATTAGTCGATTTTCCTGTTGAGAGGTATAAGGAATTCAAAAAAATGAAATCTAAAGCAAGTAATAGAAAAAGATTGATGAGTGAAATGACTCTCTCAAACAACTAAAATTCAAAAGTACTTTTCAAATGAAAGCGATATGAAGTTACTTGTTACCGCCGATTGGCATATTGGCAAAAAATTACACAATGTGGACCTACGTGAAGACATGCTTATGTTTTTCGATTGGTTATTGGAAACAATAAAAATAGAAAGGATCAATTATTTGCTCGTTGCCGGTGATATTTTTGATAACAACAATCCTTCTAATGACTCAATAAAAATATATTACAATTTTTTAGTAAAACTAGATCAACTGGACTGTAAGGCTATTATTATAGCTGGTAATCATGATAGTCCTCCTTTTATCGACGCGCCAAAGGAGTTACTTGCTGCACATCATGTAACGGTTATTGGGTTATTCCCCGGTATTCAGAATGTAGAACAAATATTTATTCCCATTTGTAATGAAAAAAAGGAGATGGTTGCCGTAGTAGCAGCTATCCCTTTTCTACAGGATCGTTTTGTGAGGCAGGTTGGAGAGGGTGAAGGTGCAAAAGAAATGGAAGAAAAAATCAAACAAGGAATGAAGGCCTTGTTTTCAAAAATTGGGCTCGCCTTGAGGGAAAAGTATCCCAATATACCGAGAATCGGAATGGCTCATTTATATGCCCAGGGATCAACAACGAATGAGACAGAAAGAGAAATTCAAGTTGGAAATCAAGATGGGATTGCTTCCGATGATCTGGACCAGTTTGATTTTTTAGCACTGGGGCATATACACACCGGCCAAACAGTGAAAACAGGTAAGATTCAGTACGCCAGCAGCCCTATAAGTCTTGGTTTCACAGAGAATAGGTATAATCATAAGGTATTAGTATTGGACATTGTTAATGATAAAATAATACCGTCGGAGATAAATATTCCAAAAAACAGATCTCTTTACCAATTAAAAGGTACAATGGATGAAATTTTGAATCAAATACAAGTATTGAAAAAAAAGTATGATTTACAAGTTCTTTTGGATATTAATATTGAGGAAGAAGAATACGATCCAAAAGTGATGACCAAGTTGGAGGAACTTAAATCAGATCTCTCCAAAACTGATGAAATGAAAATTATAAATACCCGAATAAAATATAAAAATAAAGGTATTACTCATTTTAATGACACCACTAATAATGATTTGATAATGGATCTAAATCCAACTCAGGTGTTTGAAACACTAATCGAGGGAAGAAGTGATAAAAATAAATTAATGGAGATATTCTCAACCATTTTAACTGATTTAAATCAAGCATAATATGAAAATCATATCCTTACAATTTAAGAACTTAAATTCATTAAAGGGGGAGTTCAAAATAGATTTTACATCCCCTACGCTGGCCAATGCAGGTTTATTTGCTATTACAGGTCCAACAGGTGCAGGTAAGTCAACCATATTAGATGCCATTACATTAGCTCTTTATTCCTTTGTTCCGCGATTAGGAAGTATAAATAAGAACACCATAAAAGATATGGGAGTTATGGTGACAAATCATACAAATGAAGCTTTTTCTCATCTTGTTTTTGAAGTCAATGAAACAAAATATAAGGTAGAATGGGCAATTAATACCACAAGGAATGGAACATGGAATGATATAAAACATAAAATTAGTAAGTTTGAAAATGGTTCTTTTGTGCCTAAATCCCAAAATACAATGCAGACACAACATATGGTGTTGGAAATCATTGGTTTGAATAATGAGCAGTTTACAAAAGCTATTGTATTGAGCCAGGGTAAATTTGATGAATTCCTAAAAGCAAAGGTAAATGATAGATATAAACTTTTAGAAGTCATTACGGGTACCCAGATTTATCGCGCGTTGGGCATAAAAGTTTTTGAAGGATTAAGAAATATAAAAAAGGAAAAAGAAAGTTTAGAAAATCAAATTGGTGCAATCAAACTTCTAAGTCAGGATGAAATAGATCAGATTGTTAAAGATGCTAATTCCTTTGAAGAGGCAGTTAAAAATCTCATAAATGAAGTAGATCAATTATTAGGTTTAAAACAAACTAAGGATAATATTATACGTCTGACCGGGGAAGAGATAATTTTAAGACAAAAATATGAAAGTCTTAAGTTGAGAATTATTGATTTTAAACCAATCCTTGAAAAATTACAAAAACATGAAGGTGCGCTCCCATTGCAGGTGGATCTGTTACAATGGGAAAATGCCGACAACGAAATTCAAAATCTTAAAAGAGATTTAAGAAATTCTAATGATTTAATAATTGTAAAAGGGGATGAAAAACAAGCGTTAATCAATCAATTGTCAACGGAAATTAACGAAACGGTTGATGAAGCAGACTTCCTGGATAAACTGGATTTATTTTCTAATAAAATTAAAGAACTTGAAACAAGTATAGTTACATTAGATGCTAGGAGTAAAGCACTTAAGGACACCTTGGTAACATTTTTTAACTATATTCCTGAACATAACAAGGGAGCTATTATACCTATAAAAGATAATATAGATGCATTAAATAAATTTAAAACCGATAAGGATGAAGAGTTAAATTCATTACAGTTACCTGGTCATTACAATGTTAATAATTTAGATGGAGAGTTGGGTACCTTAAAAATACAAGCCGATGCTTTAAAGGAGATTATTAAGGTAAGAAAAGATATTGAAGAGCAAAATAAGGTGATTTTAAATGAAACAGACGGATTAATATTCCTCGAAAATCGTATGTCAACCCTTATTTTTGAAGAGGTAGAATTAACGGGAAAGCTTGAGTTACTAAATGCTTCTTTTATATTGCTTGAGGAGGCTTTTAATGCAAATAAAGCATTAATGTCACTGGAATTTTATAGGAATAAGTTGGTAAATGGTCTTGAATGTCCCTGTTGTGGTTCAAAAGAACATCCTTTTGTTGAAAATCAACCTATAGTAAATAGTCAGATAGAAATTGAATTAGAAAATATTAAGTTGGAAATTAATTCTAATAATCAAGCTATTAGGGTTATAAAAGATGACTTAGTAAGAGATGGGGTGTTAAAGAATAATAAGGTTGAAACGTTGAGTAATTTAGAGAATCAATTATCTGGTTTGGTTGATTCCTGCAGTGCTCTGTGTTTGCAAGCAGGTATTTCCAAAGTTTTAGATATAGATACTTTAAAAAACAAATTCAATGAAACAGAGCATTTTATTGAAAACCTTACCAAATTCAAGTCCTGGTATGATACCAAAAATCCTTTGGAAGGCTATATAGTGCAATTGGAAAAATATAAATTACTAAATGATGAATTAAGGACATTAATTCAGGAAAAGAATGGCTTATTTTCAGGAGATTCAATATCAACATTCGAAAGAAACTTGTCAACTGGCTGGCAAAATGTCATATCACAAATCAGTGAAACAAGGGATAAAATTTCTAATTATACACAAATAATTAATAATAAGGAAACGGATTACACGCAACAGACAACATCATTAACGAACGCCCTAGAGGCAAAAGGATTTACTTCTGTTAATCAGCTAAAATCAGTACTACTTTCTGATGCTGATTATAAACTTTATAAACAGCAGGAAAATGAAATAAATAAATCAGAAGTAGCTTTAAAAACCGAGCAGGACATCAATAAACGAGATATTGCTGCTGAAAATGAAAAGGACGATCATTCGTTAACTTTGACTGAGGTGGAAAGTAGAATAAGTAATGCATCATCGGAAAGAGATAATATAAGTAAACAATTAGGGGGGTTAAACAATATTCTTCAAACAGACAAGGCAAACAAAACAACAGTTCAAGCAACTTTGAACGAATTAGATAAAATAAAAGAGGAACTTGGGTATTACGATATTATTAATAAACTAATTGGCGACGAGAAAGGAAACACTTTCAATAATATTGTGCAACGCCTCACGCTACGGCATTTGTTTAAAATGACTAATGTACGTCTTAATACATTGATGGACCGTTTTCAGGTTGAGCTGGGTTCTGAAGGTCAATTGGATGAGATATGGGTTATTGATACCTATATGGGAGATGAGAGACGAACTATTAATAGTGTGGCTGGGGGAGAGCGTTTTGTCATTTCTTTAGCTATGGCATTAAGTTTGAGTGATATGGCCTCATCAAATATTAAAATTGACTCTTTGTTTATCGACGAAGGTTTCGGAAGCTTAAGCCCTGATGAATTAGATAATACTATTTCAATGCTGGAGCGGATGCAACTGGAAAACGAGAAAACAGTAGGGATCATCAGTCATGTGGAAAGCCTGAAAGAGCGCATTAATACGCAAATAGTTGTGGAAAGACTTCAAAATGGAGAAAGTACCCTTTTTCTCAAATCAAATGGGGAAAGGACTAAATTAAGAGTATAGTGGAAAATCAGAGTTCGGGTCGATTTAGGTGGTTGGTTTTTATTCGCCACCTTTATCAATCCGAGTGTAATAGTTGACCCTGTCTTCACCCCAATGAGCGCGCCTTGTTTTTATTAGGGAATATTCAAAATCATCACCCATAGCGTCTCTTATTTCGACCGGTATATTTTCTAATTTATAGCGGTCTGGCCTTATGACAGGGTTCTTTTCATCGAGATAGAAGCTGAAAATAAAAAAGAACTTCGTGTTTGTTTTATTAGCCAGGTTAAATAAAAAACTATGATAAACACTTCCTCCGCCTAAACCACTACCATCCCTTTTCCAAATTATATGGGTTAAGGGTAACTTATTT
>Ga0208787_1000178_pt1 | contig 31664 bp, 18 predicted proteins | sample Wag4_2014_7_11_FD_187362 | JGI IMG/M metagenome (GOLD analysis project Ga0208787, IMG submission 187362) | Fresh water microbial communities from Ohio, USA - Utica-2 Time Series HT 2014_7_11 (SPAdes) (version 2) | ecosystem: Environmental > Aquatic > Freshwater > Water tank | place: USA: Ohio...
GGGTTCTCAGGTGTGGGCGGGTGCTTTTTCTAATCCTGTTCCATCGGTTGCTATTGACTTAACTAATGGTGGACCCATTTGTGTTAAAGTACACATGGATCACATTGGTAACTTAGCATTGAAGTTGGAGGGATCTACTTCTGGTCAGCCTAACTGGATCCAAGTAGTATCGAACACCAAAATTAACGAGTGGGAGGAATTGTGTTTCGATATCAACCTACCTTCTATTGAAGCGCCCAATGCACCTGCTTCTGGCGTATATGGTGTGGCGGTATTATTCTTTGATTTTGGAACACCCGGTGGAGCTTCAGATGTCACGTCTTATGTGGACGATATCGTGGTGAAAGGGGGCGGTGGTGGCCCTGCTATTCGGACGGTCAATTTTCAGGTGGACATGAATAGCTACACAGCGAACTTTAACCAAGTTTACCTCAGCGGAAGTTTTAATGGCTGGTCCGGAGAATCCAATCCGCTTGCCGACCCTGATTTTGATGGAATTTGGACGGGCAGTTTGGAATTACCAGTGGGTACGTATGAGTACAAAGTATCATTGGATAACTGGTCGGCACAAGAGCAGTTTGGCGGAGCGGAAGAGTGTACAATTACAGATCCCTCTGGGCAATTTACTAACCGGAAGCTGGTAGTAACTTCTAATGCAGATGTTCCTCGTTTTTGTTTCAACTCCTGTTATGCTTGTGGTGAGGAGGTGATGATTAATTTCCGTTTAGGTATGGGAGGAGTGGTTCCTAATGCGGACGGCGTTTGGCTTTCTGGCGGAGGTAATTTTGATGTGCCTGGTGGAAAATACCGCATGTCGGACGATGATATGGATGGGGTTTATGAAATTTCAGTTCCACGCAAGCGTGGTTTCAGTTCCTATTATGCGTTTGCTAATGGGCCCTGTTTTGATTTTAGCTGTAAAGAAAACTTGGAAGGTCAGCCATGTGGTGATCCAGCTAATTACAATGACCGTTGGTTGCCTGCTGTTCAGAACGATACTATTGTAGCTACTTGCTATGGTGCATGCTTTACCAATACCACCTGCACTTCTGGATCAAGAGAAGAAACGTTGGATGCTTCTATCTTCAGCCTATTGGCCAATCCCTCTTTGAATGGCTATTCTGTTTTGCGGTTTGGCACTGAGGCAGTTGAAGTGGAAAAGCAGGTGGTATTGACCAATCTTTTGGGTGCTGTGGTTCGGGAATGGACGGTGGCTGCTGGTACTGTTGATTTCCAGTTGCCTACTGCCGACTTGCAATCGGGAGCCTATTTTGTGACAGTTCAATCGGGTGGTAAGGCATTTACACGTACTTTGCTTAAGTAGTCGATGCTTTGATGGGAAATAAAATTTTTCCCGAATAGAAATAAAACAAGGTTTGCTCGTGAATGGAGGGGTATTGTACTCCTTTGGTTCACGGGCAAACTTGAAATTTACACAAAAATCAGAAACGGATGGAGCAGGCGCTTTGTGTAAAAGGCTCTCTATTTCAACTATCCTAAACAGTTAATTATTCGGCAATGCGGTTATTCTGTAGTGTATTTTTAGCTTTATTGGCCTTGCCGTTGCTTGCCCAGCAACGTGTAAGCGGTCGGGTGACCCTTTCGCCAACAGGTGAAGAGGCGGTAGGTGCCACCATTCAGGTAAAAGGCACCAATAAGGGTACCACCACCGACCTAGAAGGGCAATTTTCATTGGAAGTCGAAGCCCCAAGTACCATCCTAGTCGTTGCTTATACAGGATTTTCAACACAAGAAGTGGCGGTAGACGCTCAGCGTTTTCTTGAAATTCGCTTAGAAGAGAGCGCTACGGCACTTAATGAGGTAGTGGTAACGGGTTATGGTGTGCAGAAGCGGTCATCGATTTCTGGAAGTGTTTCTACCATTAAGTCAGAAGAGCTGGCAGACAAACCAATTTTGAGGGTAGAACAAGCCTTGCAAGGCCGTATTGCGGGGGTTCAGGTAGCGCAGGTATCTGGTTCACCTGGTGCGGGATTAACTGTTCGGGTTCGGGGTACGGGCACCATTAATGACAGTGATCCGCTTTATATCGTGGACGGAATTCCGGTTAATGGGCTTGACTTCTTAAATCCAAATGATATTGAAACGATAAATGTATTAAAAGATGCTGCTTCTGCAGCGATCTATGGATCTCGAGGTGCGAATGGGGTGGTGTTGATTACCACCAAAGGGGGCAAAAAAGAATCTACAGGATCGGTAACGTACGATGCTTATTATGGAATTCAGCGTCCATGGAGATTGCTGGATTTGTTGACAGCGACGGAGTATGCCACGCTCCAAAACGAGGCCTACCTTGCGGCTGGGAAAACCCCGTTGCCTGAATTTGCTAATCCAGCGGCCTTGGGCCGCGGTACCGACTGGCAGGAGGCTATATTTCAAAAAGCGCCTATTGCCAGCCACCAAATTACCATGAAAGGAGGATCAAGTACCTCCTCTTATGCCTTAACAGGGAATTATTTTGCGCAAGATGGAATCGTCGGTGGCGACAAATCCAGTTTTGAGCGCGCTACTATTCGATTGAATGGTACCAATGAAATAAAAAAATGGTTGACCGTAGGAAGTAACATTGGTTTTACCTGGCTAGAGCGCCGCGCGCTTATTGAGAACAACCAGTTTACCTCTCCCCTATTGCGGGCCTTAAATATGGATCCTACCACGCCTGTTTACAAGCAAGATGGAACCTTTGCGTACTCAAAATATGCGGATACGGATATTGCGAACCCGGTGAATAGCATCGCACAGACACACAATCGGTGGAGGACGAACCGCTTGGTCGGAGGCCTGTTTGCAGAGATGAAGCTAGGTTCCCACTTGCGTTTCAGAACGACGGGCAGTACCGACATTACCTTCGCCACGGAACGCAATTTTATTCCTCGTTTTGATCTTAGTAGCGTTGCTTTTTTGAGCGAAGCGCCAGCTGCTGAAAAAAATCTAGTTAACAGTGTAGGGGTGGGTAATTTTAACTGGCGCAACTGGCAGATTGAAAATGTACTTACTTATGAAAATACCTTTGGAGAGGATCATCAACTTTCGTTGATTGCGGGGACAACAGCGTTGAATAACCGGACGGATGCCAGTGGTGGAGCTAACACAAACCTACCCTCCAATGATCCAAAAGATGCCTACATATCTAACACCATTGATCCGATTGGTTCTCAAAGTGCTTGGCAATGGGCTTCTGAGTCCTCGCTTTTCTCGGTTTTTGGTAAAGCGAATTATCAATTTAGAGAAACCTATTTGTTTTCTGCTACCCTGCGGGCAGATGGATCCTCGCGCTTTGGCAGAAACAATCGATATGGATATTTCCCTTCGTTCTCGGCGGGCTGGATTGTCAGTCACGAAAATTTTTGGCAGGTGCCAATGGTAAATTACTTCAAATTGAGGGCCAGCTGGGGTCAGAATGGCAATGACCGTATTGGCGACTATAGTTTTACCACCGTTGTCAATAACGGACAAAACTACAGCTTTGGTTCTGATGAGGTAATTACTAACGGCAGTGTCGCTTTAAGTGCCGCTAATCCAGACTTGAAATGGGAAACCAGTACGCAAACTAATGTTGGGGTTGATATGGAACTCCTACAAGGCCGCTTCCAATTTACAGGGGATTATTACATTAAAAAAACCTCGGATATGCTTTATGCTGCTCCGATTCCATTGGTGGCGGGCACTGCGCCTCCAATTCAAAATATTGCTACGGCAGAAAACCGTGGACTAGAATTGGCCTTGGAATACCGCAACTACGACCATCCATTAAAATTCAGCGTAGGCGGTAATGTGGCCTTCGTGAAAAGCGAGGTTACAGGTTTGGGTAGAGGTGGCGAACCTGTACAATCCGGACTGATTTTTTCGGCAAATGCCTTTGCCGCTCGGACCGACGTGGGCCACCCAATTGCTGCTTTTTATGGGTTTGTAACAGACGGAATTTTTCAAAATCAAGCAGAAGTGGAGTCCCACGCTTTCCAAAGTGAAGGAACTGCTCCTGGTGATATCCGATTCAAGGACTTAGATGGAAACGGTGTAATTAACGCGGATGACCGGACCTACATAGGAAATCCTACTCCAGATGTCGTGTATGGGTTCAATTCTACGCTTCAATGGGAAGGCTTTGAGTTAAGTCTATTTGTGCAAGGGACACAAGGCAACGACATCTACAACGGTACCACTCGGTACGATTTTGCTTATGTCAATCGTCCTTCCTCTGCCTTAACACGCTGGACGGGCCCGGGAACATCCAATGTAGAGCCTCGGGTTAATCTGAGTGATCCCAATCAGAATGCGCGTATTTCGGATCGATTCATAGAGGATGGTTCTTATATTCGCTTGAAAAACCTGCAGTTGGCTTACTTTCTCCCCGCCACTGCTTTGAAGAAGGTCTCTATTTCCCGTGCAAAAGTGTTTGTGGCGGGCCAAAACTTGTTGACATACACCCGATATAGTGGGCTAGATCCCGAAATTGGGGCAGTAGGCGGCAGTTTAGAGCTTGGAATTGACCGTGGTTTTTATCCTCAAGCCCGGACCGTTACGGCGGGTGTTAGTATCACATTTTAACCATTGATTTCTTGATTATGAACCATATACGTACGAAAAATGGCATTTTATTTCTGCTTCTAGGAATGAGCCTTTTTACAGCTTGTACAAAGGAGTTTTTGGAAAAGAAACCCATTGTTGGCATTACGGAGGACAATTTTTATAGGACAGAAGAGGATGCCTTGGCAGCGGTGAATGCGGCTTATGCAACCTTACAATTTCAATTATCTCCTGCCGGCCATTTTCGCTGGTTTTGGGGCGATATTATGTCGGATGATGCCATAAAAGGAGGCTCTGGCGACAATGACGCGAACAACTTATTGCAATTAGAGACCTTTCGAGGTCCTACCAATACGGATTATTTAGAATCGGAGTGGGGTGCGAATTACGAAGGAATTTACCGGGCCAATGTAGTTTTGGAGAAAGTTCCCGCCATTGAGATGGACGCTTCTTTAAAGGAGCGGATTTTGGGGGAGGCCCGGTTTATTCGCGCTTGGAATTTTTACAATCTCGTCACCATGTTCGGTGGAGTCCCGAAAGTTGACCATGTCTTGGCTCCTTCGGAGTACAATATGCCTCGTAGCTCGTCGGAAGAAATTTGGGATTTGATTGAATCCGATTTAGTACAGGCTTCTGCGGGTTTGTGGAAGCGCAGCGCTTATCCGGCAGCAGATTTGGGGCGTATTTCGCAGGGTGCTGCCCAAGCCCTCTTGGTCAAAACTTATCTTTGGCGTAAAAAATGGGCGGAGGCACGATTGGTGGCAGAATCCATTATTGCTTCCAACGAGTACCAATTGACTCCAGATTATGCGGATATTTTTACTCTGGCTGGGGAAAATAACGAGGAATCTGTTTTTGAAATCCAGTACATGAACGCTTCTGGTGGAAACTGGGGGAAGAACAACGCCAATGAAGGCAGTTTTACGAATGTCTTCCAGCGCGCACGGGGGCAGTTTGGTGGGTATGGATTTAATATTCCAACGCAACATTTTGTGGATGAATTTTTTAAGGAAGGCTTTGAGGATCCTCGGTTGAAGTCTACGGTATTTCGGATTGGGGATGCGATGGGTGACCGTGGTATTTTTACCATTGAAGCGACTGGAGGTTTCCCCTATTTATACTATCCCAAAAAGTACTTCAGCAACAAAAGTGAAGACGCTCCTTTTGGGGATCCTAATCCAAACGGAGGTACAAATGACCGTGTGATTCGCTTTTCGGATGTTTTGTTGATGCATGCCGAGGCGTGTTATTGGACAGGGGATGAGATAAGTGCAAAGAATTCCTTGAATCGCGTGCGCGCTCGGGTGGGCATTCCACCAATTTCAGCCTCTGGCCTAGCCTTATTGGAGGCGATTTACCGGGAGCGTAGGATTGAGCTCGGTTTGGAGGCCCATCGGTTTTTTGACCTAGTTCGAACTGGGCAGGCGCCTCAGGTGCTCGGGGCGTTGGGCTTTGTTCAAGGAGTGCATGAGCTATTCCCAATTCCCAATTCTCAGATTTTGGCAACCAATGGTGCACTCACTCAGAATCCTGGATACTAAGTAAACGATAAAAAAAGATGAAAAAAATACTCTATACATTGGCCCTACTTGCTGGATTGGTGGTAGTGGCTTGTCGTCCAGAGCGAGATGACTTATATCAGTTGGGCAACCCACCTGCAGTGCCCGAATGGACTGTTGAAGCATTGCCCAATGATCCAAACCGCTTTGTGGTGAAAGATCAATCAACTGGAAATTTTCAGCGGTTGTGGGATTTTCCGGGAGGGGCTCCAAAAGTATCCTCAGAGGTTGTTGATACCGTCTATTTTGCAAAAGCGGGTTCTTACACGCTTACCCTTTATGTTTCCTCAGCAGATGGGAATGGGACGGTATTTAGTCAAAAGACGATTGAAGTACTTACTGATGCGATCCCGGATTGTACTACTCCAATGGGGTTATTAACGGGGAGTTGTGAAGCAGAGGGTAAAAGTTGGACCTTAAGTACAGCAGCTGGAGCGGTAAAAGTGGGCCCGACCTACGACGATTATTCATGGTTTACTTCTACCGAAAATGGATTGCAACCTGCACAATACGACGATCGGTTCTGGTTTAAATTTGATGGGGGCATTTTTGAAAATCGCAACAACGGAGCCTCTGTAAATCCATGGTTGGGCTACGCGGTTGTTCCGTATGAAGGTGGTATTAGTTCCTTTGTGCTACAAGAGGGGACGGGAATAAGCGGTAGAAACCAGCTCATTCTGCCAGATGATCAGTTTATGGGGGTTATGGATGCCGATAATGTAATGGATATTGTTAAACTCACGGAAACAGAGTTAGTGGTGAGGGCGCGCCTGCGCCAGCAGAATGGTACACCTGCTGAGCAGGGTTGGTTTGAACTGCACTTTGTGGCACAATAAACGGGATGAGGATGGGTAACAAATTATTTTACGGCGGATTGATAGTTGTATTGTTCTCCGCTTGCACTGCATCCAAGCAAGTAAAGGGCCCAAGAATGGCGGGTTACGAGCTAGTTTGGTCGGATGAATTTGACCAAGACGGCCTACCGGATACCACTCGGTGGGGATATGATCTGGGGGACGGCTGTCCACGGATTTGTGGCTGGGGTAATAATGAGCTTCAATATTACACAAGTGATCGAAACGCTTGGGTACGGGATGGTCGTCTGGTTTTGGAGGCCCGTCGAGAACCAATTCAGGAGCAGTTGTATAGCTCTTCACGGCTTGTGACCAAAAACAAAGGGGATTGGAAGTATGGGCGGATTGAAATACGAGCAAAGCTTCCTCAGGGTCGGGGCATTTGGCCGGCCATTTGGATGTTACCTACGGAGTGGAAGTATGGCGATTGGCCTGCCAGTGGAGAAATTGATATTATGGAGTTTGTAGGGTATGCACCTGATAGTTTGTTTGGAACAGTGCATACTCAGCGCTTCAATCACGGTATTGGTACCCAGGTCACCAAGGGGATTCAGCATGCTTCCTTATCGAGTGCTTTTCATACCTACTCGATCGATTGGGATGCGGAGCGAATTGATTTTTATGTGGATGATTTTCATTACCATACGTTTCGGAATAATGGGGAAGGAAGCGCTGCGTGGCCATTTGATGAATCATTTCACTTGTTGCTAAATGTAGCAGTCGGGGGTAATTGGGGCGGAAAAATGGGGGTTGATGACACTATTTTTCCACAACGAATGGAGGTAGAATATGTCCGAGTGTTCCAAAAGAAAGATCGCCAAGGCAAAGAAGAGCTGTAAAAGAACCAGTCTCAAGAGCGTTGGCGCGTTAAACAAAAACTTTAAATTTTGGTATTATGAAATTTTCAAAAAAAACATACCTATGGGCGGCTATTGTGGCAACCATATTATGGGTGCCCGCTTGTATACAAGAAGATGATGGTATTCCAGATGATTTAAACCTGCCTTCCATCGACGTGCAGGACGTGGTGGTAACGGAGGAAGATGTGGATCAAACAGTAGAGGTCACCCTTACTTTAAGTGGGGGTAGCACAACGAATGTGGTCGTTAACTGGGTAGCTATTGCTGGAACTGCCATGCAAGATGTGGATTACCAAGTGCTGAGTACGGGCAATAAGTTGATTTTTGAACAGGGAGAAACACAGAAAAAACTAGAAATCAGGATTAAAGGGGATGAACTAAAAGAGATTGATGAGCAGTTCCAAATCCAGTTCTATAATCCAAGTAATGCCACCTTGTCGCAGGAGTTTTGCACCCTAACGATTAAGGACGACGACGACAATGCAGTGGGCCTCACTATTCCAACAACTGGCTATGCTACTCCTCTGGTCTACCCTGGCTACAACCTTGTTTGGGCAGATGAGTTTGATGGTGCCACTTTGAATACCAACGATTGGACGTATGAGCTTGGCGATGGTTGTCCGGTCAATTGTGGATGGGGAAACAATGAGTTGGAATACTATCGGGCCGAGAATACGTCGATGGTAGATGGAAATCTTGTAATAACTGCTCGTTCGCAGAAATTCGGAAATCGGGACTATACGTCGTCTAGGTTAATCACTAAAGGCAAACGGCAGTTTAAGTTTGGTCGTATTGATATTCGGGCGGCTTTACCTAAAGGCAAGGGTTTGTGGCCTGCGCTTTGGATGCTTGGGTCTAATATTGATGCGGTGAGCTGGCCTGCCTGCGGGGAGATTGACATCATGGAACTTGCCGGAGATATTCCTAATCGGGTAGTAGGTACGGTTCATTATGGCCCCAATGTAGCGGGCCATCAGTACATTAGCCAGTCGACTTACCTTAGTGGGAATGCGAATTTTAATGAAGCGTTCCATGTGTTTTCGATTCTTTGGGAGGCCGATAAGATTCAGTTTTTGGTGGATGATGTGGTGTATCATACCATTACCCCTGCTTCGTTGAATGGGGCCGCTTATCCGTTCAATAAGAACTTCTTTTTTGTGTTTAATGTAGCGGTAGGAGGTAACTTTTCTGGTAATCCGGATGCCAGCACGGTTTTTCCACAGTGGATGATTGTGGATTATGTTCGTGTTTTCCAGCCACAATAAGCGAACTTTTATTGGAATTAGGAGGCTGCTTATCGGGTTAATACCGGGTAAGCAGTTTTCTTTTTAACGGGTTTTCCCTGGGTTGTCTTTCACAAAGGCAGCCCATCCAGAGTACGATTTGGTAGCTTTGAGTGGGTTAGAAGACTGGAAATGGTGGCATACCGCGGCGGCGAGCGCATCGGTGGCGTCGAGGTATTTTTCTTGAAATTTTCGGTGGAGAATGTTTTCCAGCATACCAGCCACTTGTTCTTTGGAGGCATTTCCATTTCCGGTCACCGCTTTTTTAATTTTTTTTGGTAAGTATTCGGTGATACTTAACCCATTTACCATTCCAGCGGCCATTGCAACGCCTTGTGCGCGGCCGAGCTTTAACATAGCCTGTACGTTTTTCCCAAAAAAGGGAGCCTCAATAGCCATTTGAGTAGGGCGGTATTGCTGCACAAGGTCCTGTACTTGTTCAAAAATATATTTAAGCTTATCTACGTGCTCCTCATCGATATGGGCAAACGTCAGAACTCCAATTTCTATTACAGTGAGTTGGCGTTGTTGTACTTCCAATATGGCGAAACCAAGTACATTAGTTCCGGGGTCAATTCCCAGAATGCGTAGGGGTTTTTCTTGTACAATCATGGGGCAAAGATACCTTAATTGAATTTATTTGACGGGTATTGTCTTAAATCGGATACAGTAATACATATATGTGTGTGGTTGATTACCTTCGCGGTGTTCTAATCACTGTCGTTTTTTTCATTTACATCCTTTTTTATGCTACAACGTTTGCTCCGACCTATTGTACTCTTATTGTTGAGTACAACCCTTGTGATTGCACAAACTTCCTCCACGGCCTTTTGGACCGATCTTCCCGAGCACACTCCGCCTTCTGCCAATGGCTTGGAGCGGTATATTATTCCGGAGAAATACCGGACAGTTACAATTCAGTTTAATGTCTTGCGCAGCCTGTTAAGTGGTGCAGAGGCGACAGCAGTTGAGTTGACGCTTCCAATGCCAGATGGTAGCCAAGAACGTTTTTTGGTTCGTGAAACTCCTATTATGGCACCAGATTTACAGGCGCGTTATCCAGAAATTCGCTGTTACACAGGGCATGGAATCGATGATCCAGCGGCTATTTTGAAGTGTGATGTAACGCCTTGGGGCTTTCATGCCATGACGCTCTCTGCTCGAAAAGGGCAATTGTTTATTGACCCTTATTTTCATGGCAATGGAGAGGTAGCAGTGGTGTACTTTAAAAAAGACTACAAGCGAAACAAGCATAACACCTTTGAGTGCTTGGCAACTTCGGAGGCGCCAGAGCTGGGTGAGCAACTGGAGTCTCCCGTCGTATCCGCTTCCCAAAGCAGTGCGGCAGGGGATTGTCAGCATCGCCGTTACCGCTTGGCTTTAGCTTGTACAGGGGAATATGCGAGCTTTCACGGAAACACGAAGCCCTTGGTCTTAGCGGCAATGAACACGTCGATGAATAGGGTAAATGGAGTTTATGAGCGGGACTTTGCGATTACCATGCAGCTAATTCCTAATAACGACACTCTAATTTTTTTGAATGCCTCGACGGACCCCTATACCAATAACAATGGGGGAACCATGTTAGGGCAGAACCAGACTACAATTACACAGCGAATTGGTGCCGCCAATTACGATATAGGCCACGTATTTAGTACAGGCGGTGGTGGAGTTGCCGGCCTAGGGGTTGTGTGTAGCAACAGCAACAAGGCTCGAGGTGTAACGGGTAGCGGTGCACCTGTTGGTGATCCATTTGATATTGATTATGTTGCGCATGAAATGGGCCACCAATTTGGCGGCAACCACTGCTATAACAATTCCTGCGGCGGCAATATCAACTCCTCCACGGCGATGGAACCAGGCTCTGGTTCAACTATCATGGCGTATGCTGGTATATGTGCACCTAACGTACAGAACAATAGCGACGACTATTTTCATGCTATTAATATTCAGGAGATAGCTGCCTACACCACAGTTGGAGGAGGAAATGCTTGCCCAGTAAAAACAGTAACGGGCAATTCTGCTCCAGTAGTGAACGATATCCCTAATTATGTGATTCCCAAATCAACGCCCTTTGCTTTAACTGCAGTAGCGACGGATGCGGACCCGACCGATGTGCTCACATATTGTTGGGAACAAATGGATCCGCAGAGTGCCACGATGCCGCCTGTTTCTACCAGCACAGGAGGACCCTTATTTCGCTCCTACGACCCAGTTCCTTCTCCAACACGTTTTTTCCCTCGTTTGCCGGACTTAGTAACCAATACAAATTCAACCTGGGAGGAATTACCTGGAGTAGCAAGAACAATGAACTTCCGAGTGGTGGTGCGTGACAATCACTCTGCAGGGGGTTGTACAGACGAAGACAATGTGGCCATCACCGTGGCAGGTACGGCTGGACCATTTTTGGTAACGGTTCCCAATACCAACCTGGTTTGGTATGTTGGAGAACAAAAAACTGTGACATGGGATGTAGCCAATACCACTGCAGCACCGGTTAACTGTAGCGAGGTGAAAATTTCATTGTCGACCGATGGAGGGTTTACCTATCCAGTAGTGTTGGCCGCCAGTGTACCAAATAACGGCTCTGCGTTGGTTACGGTTCCTGACAACATATCTAGTACTTGCCGTGTGAAAGTAGAAGCAGTGGGAAATATTTTCTATGATATTTCTAATGCCAATTTTAGTATTCAGTTACCTCCAACCCCTACGTTTGTACTTTCCAGCAATACAGTTAATGTGACAGTTTGTGCGGGAGAAACAGCCAATATTGATCTGAATGTGACAGGGTTGGTTGGTTTTAATACCCCAGTTGACCTGCAGGTGACGGGTGCTCCCGCGCCAGAAACCATCAGCTGGAGTTCCAATCCTGTTACTCCAACAGGAACGAGCACGCTGATTATTTCTAATTTGACTCCTGCAATGGCGGGTAACTATACTCTTGTGCTGACCGGAACAGCAAGTACCATTACGCAAAATCTACCTATTCAGCTCACCGTATTGCCCGGCGCACCAAGCGCAGCACCTACCCCACAAGCACCGGCAGATGGAGCTACGGGTATTGCTACACTTGCCTCTTTGTCTTGGGAGTCCGTCGGATTTGCAAGCGGGTATGTGGTAGAACTTTCTACCAATCCTGGATTCCCTCCAGGATCTGTCGTTACATTGAGTTCAGCTACTACTACTGCAACAACGCCTTTGCTAACATCGGCTACTCCTTACTACTGGCGTGTGAAAGCCCAGAATACTTGCGATGAGACCGCATTTGGGCCAGTTTATGCTTTCCAGACCGGAGGTGAGTCTTGTAACCAGACTTTTTCAAGTACGAACGTGCCGGTTGATATTGACGTCAACGGAGCAGTGAATGTTTCCTCTACTCTAAACGTTCCAACCGCAGTGGCGGTAACAGATGTGAACGTATCCGTTACTATTGCACATAGCTGGCTGGGCGATATTGATGCGAAATTGGTGAGTCCTACAGGGACTTCCGTGGTATTATTTGATCGTCCAGGTGTACCTGCCTCAGATTTTGGATGCAGTGGAGATAATATTGAGGTGAATTTTGATGACGAAGCTGCTCAGACGGCTGCTACCCTAGAAGCGACCTGTACTACTGCAACTCCTTCCATTTCTGGCAACTATCAGTCTGTTCAGGCACTGAGTGCAATTGATGGCCAACTAGCTGCTGGCAACTGGGTGTTGCAAGTAAATGACAACTATCCCGGAGAGGATCCAGGAGCTATCAATGCTTGGAGTATTACGCTCTGTCTAATTGAAGAAGTTGGAGAAGGGCAACTTCTTGTGAATGTACCTTTGGTGGTAGCTACGGGTGGCACTGGATCTGTAACAAATGCGTTTCTGGAAGGACAAGCATCTGGGACAGCAGAAGAGGTCCGTTTTACTTTATTGTCAATCCCACAAAGTGGCCAGCTATTTTTAAATGGCAGCCCTATGGGAGTAGGAGCCAGTTTTACCCAAGCAGATATTAACGCCGGTTTAATTTCTTACACGCACAATGGCAATAGTGCGACCACAGACTCCTTCCGGTTTGATCTACTGGATAGCAATAATGGAGGTTGGTTATACAATCAAACCTTCCAGGTGGAGATTGTAGAAAATTCACTTTCTGCTTCGGCTACTATTTCGGCAGAAGTGAAGTGCCATAATGAAAGCAATGGAGCTATCACGGTCGCTGTAAGTGGCGGTGTCGCGCCGTATTCGTTTAGTTTGAACGGAGGTATGGCGCAAGCAACTGGTGTTTTCACTGGTTTGCCATCAGGTAGTTATGAGGTTGTTGTAACGGATAATTTGGGATTTGTTCAAACCATCAGTGGACTAACGCTTGCTAATCCAGCGCTGTTGACCTTAAGCACTTCTATCAACGGCAACGAGCTGACATTGACTGCAACGGGAGGAACCCCTGGTTTGGAGTATAGTTTGGACGGTATCGTATATCAAGCAGATCCATTATTTACGAATGTAGCTGATGGTATCTATACTGTTCGCGTTCGCGACGCCAATGGATGTATTGCATCCGAACAAGTGTTGGTTACTACCTCTGCTCTGCTTGCAGTGGCTACTTCTGCTGGAGAGATTCCATGTTATGGAGCTGAATCAGGGATGATTACGGTTGCCGTAGCCGGAGGAGCGGCCCCGTATACCTACAGTATCAATGGGGTTGACTATCAGGAGGCTTCTATCTTTAGCGGCCTTTCAGCTGGTGTTTATGTGGTAACCGTTCAGGATGCAGTGGGCTCTATAACAACTACCACTCCGGTAGAGGTGACAGAGGCCGAGGCATTAGTAGCAGCTGCTAGTGTTAGTTTAAATGTAATCACGATCACTGCAACAGGAGGAACCGGAGCCTATGTATACAGTCTAAACGGTGGATCTTCACAAAGTAGTCCGGTATTCGGAGGCCTAGCGAATGGTACGTATGTAATTGCCATTACGGATGCAAATGGATGTACGACTGAGATTGAGGCGGAGGTAGCAGTTGATGCTCTAGCTATTCTTGAATTAGTTACTGAAAATAGCAATCCTTGTACTGGGGTAGTTGGGCAAGTAACGGTTTTAGCCACAGGAGGTATTCCTCCCTATCAATATAGACTTAACGGTGGGGCATGGCAAAGTGCTTCAATGTTTGTGAATATAGCACCCGGTACCAATGTATATGAGGTACAAGATGCTCAAGGCACTATTGTTTCAGCTCAAGCTGTTGTGGTTCAGCCAACGCCAGTTTCAGGTATTGGTGTGCTTGTCGGTAATAATTTGGAAGTCACTGCAACTGGTGGCACCTCTCCGTATACTTTCTCACTAAATGGTGGACCTCAAGTAAGTTCTGGTAATTGGGAAAACTTGAACGTAGGAAATTATACCGTTGTGATTACGGACGTAAACGGGTGCACTGGTTCAGTAGCGGTATCTGTAAGCTATGTTCCGATGAATCTTACGGTTATCTTCGAAAATGTTTCTTGTTTTGGAGCATCCGATGGCAGTATCAGCTGGACACTCTCTGGTGGCCAGCCTCCATATACCTACCAAACTAATCCTTCCACTCCTTGGGAGAATTTGTCACCTGGTATTTATTCATTAATCGTTACGGATGTGGTAGGGTTGACTGTTGAAGCTACGGTGGAAATTACCCAACCAGCTGCACTGGTGGCCAGCGCTGTTGGTACGGGTAACGGAACGGTTACCATTACTGCGGGAGGTGGTACACTTCCTTACCAGTACAGCATCGATAACGGACAGACCTTCCAGAGCAGTGCTGTATTTACCGGCGTTGTGACGGGAACGTACCAGTTGGTCGTTCGAGATCAGAATGGTTGTGAGGTGGTTATTTCGGATTTTGGCATTGTGGATGCAGCAGAGGTGGCAGCAGCTTGGGGTGTACGGGTAGCACCTAACCCAAGCTCCGGTTTGTTCTTCCTTGAGGTAGGCACAGCTCCGACAGGTAAGATGCTGTTGGATGTACTAGATGCAGCAGGAAGATTGATTCAAAGCAATGTATACGAGCCAACGGGAGGTGTCTTCCGCTCAGTAGTTGATTTACAATCGGCACCAGAGGGTACTTATTTCCTACGAATTGCAACGGATACCGATCGTACGGTCGTACGGTTGGTCCGCCAATAAATTGGATTATTTTTTAGACGAGCAAAGAAGGTCGGCTGGTACACAGTCGGCCTTTTTTGTGTTTATGAAGAATTTATTTTGCTGGCTGGGTTATCCCCAAAAAAAGCCCTCCCAAACAGTGCGTTCAGGAGGGCTCTTGTCGAAGAGGAATAAATACCTTGTTAACTAGTCGAAAAGCGAGTCGTATTGATTGCCTCCTCTCTCCGCTTTCCCTGGTGTTTTGAGTGGGGCATTGAGGTCAAGGGCGCCTGCCGTATTTTTTGATTGGTTAATAATGGATTGTTTTTCGCCGCCAAGGAGCATTGAAACGCCTTCTTTTTCCCATTTTTCCAACAACTCAAGTCCTTCCTCTTCAAATACGCCATTTTGTAGATCAATGGAATCCATCACATTTCTGCTCATATCCATGAACCGTTCCATTTCTCCTACTTTTTGGCCTACGTCATTGGCCATTGCTTCGAGGGCCATGTCGTACATATATTTTTTGTCGGAATTGCCGCTCAGGATAGCTTGGGCAGAACGCATAGCGGAGTGGCTAGCCTTTATTGCTTTGTATTCTTGTTCTTTTACAGATACTTGATCCTTTAAGTCCTCCAACATAATTTCGGAGTTTTCATACATTTTGACAAGAACACGGTACAGTACCTCCATCCGTTTGTAGAGGTCGTCCAGCTTCATATTTGACTCTTGTAAGCGGCCTGCTTTTCTGGCTTTGAGCACCATAATGGAGTCACGGCCCACTTCTTTTGCTTTGCTTGCCAGGCCCAAATTGTTTTGAATGTCCCGTTGATTTTGCTTAATCATTTCAGACAGTTTGTACATCTGGCCTTTCAGATTTGCAATTTGGCTGCTCATTTTGCCCAGGCTGCTCTTTAAATCATCGATGTAGCTCTTTAAGATGCCAATAGGGTCAATTTGCACGAAGATACCTGTAATCCAACGCATAAGGGATTTGTACATGTACCATACGAGATTACGCACCTTTGGATCGAGAATGATGTAGACGAGTCCGCCCAAGACACCTAAACCGATAGCCAAATTGACCCCTTCCCATACGATTTTACTGAGGATGGGTAAGAGGTAATAGGCTGCAGCTGCGATACCTGCTACTAGGAAAAGACCACCTGTTACACCTTCTGGGCGTTGCCAAAACGATTTGGGTTTGACCGGTTGAAAATCAGTATTCATTTTTTGAAAAAAATTGAGCAATGAACGGCGTTACACACGATTTAGGTATGTAGAGGGAAGTCCATTACATTGGTTGGTTAGTATGAATTGTAATGTTGTAGTATCCATGCGTTCGTTGATAGAAGCGCAAGAGCTATTTATAAGTATTGTTTTATCTTGGTTACGTCTGATTGGAGTTGTTCAACCACGGAGGTGAAGGTTGCCTCAAAGTCTGCTTTGGTAGACTCTATTTTGAGGGTACTTTCGTTAATTTCGGCTTTAAGTTGTTCAATTCGTTGTTTGTGCTCATCCATTTGTTGGGTAAGTGCTTCAATTTGTCTAGCTTTTTCTTGAATAGCCACGTCTAATTGCCCAGCTTCTTGTTCGCGGTTGCCTATTAATTTGGCTCGTTGTTGAGCGTGGGCCTCATTGAACTTAGACTGTTCACCTTGCAGTACCTGAATATAATATTGGGCTGATTCGAGCAAGTTGGTTGGGTTGACGCCCATTGTTTGGGCAACGGCAAAGGCCGATTTGAATCGAGTCGATTCGTCCATTGCCATTTGTCCCAAGCCCGCTAGTGATTGACGAAATTCAAAATAGTCAAAACCTGGCTGGTTGTTTTGTTCAAGGGCATTTGCCAGAATTTCCAGAAAGCGGTTATTGACAGTACCTTGTGTGGTGGCTGTGGAAGTGTTGTTGACTGCTGCCGTCACCGTTTGTTTATCGGTGGGGGGAGAAGTGGGTTCTTCGACAATAAAAATCGACTTGAATTTTTTTATAAAATCACTCATAAAAGGTTGCTGAACGATTTTCCTTAAAATCAGTTATAATGAGGGTTGGCTGAAATGCCTCTATTAGATGTAAGAGGTAGTTGAGCGACAATATTCGGATAAATGGGGGAAAGACTCTGTAAATTTGTCGTCCATTGAAGGATATTTTCCGACAAAGGAAAGGAATTTGAGATGATTCACATTATTTCGCAAATGATTTTTTCCTTTGCAGTCTGATATGACATTTGATATTACGATTCCCGTTTTAAATGAGGCAGAGACCCTGGAGCGCCAGGTTCGAATCCTTCATGATTTTTTACTCGAACGCTTTCCAGATAGTTCAAAGTGGCGTATTGTAATTGCAGACAATGGCAGTACGGATGACACGCCGCACTTGGCTGCCGCGTTGGGTGATGAGTTGCCAGAGGTATGCTTGGTGAGGGTTCCGGAAAAGGGGGTTGGTCTTGCACTGAAAACCTCTTGGGGGCAGAGTAAAGCAGACATGGTGGGGTATATGGACTTGGATTTAGCGACTGATTTGCAGCATTTTGTGCAGGCTTATCACGCAATAGCTACGGAAGGATACGACTTAGTGTACGGTACCCGGTTACATCGGCGATCGAAAGTGGTGGGTAGGACCTTAAAGCGGGAGATTACCTCTCGTGTTTTCAATCAGATTGTTCGGTGGTATTTGGGCACTCGTTTTTCGGATGGGATGTGTGGGTTTAAATGGTTGAAACGGGAGCATGTTGCTGGTTTGAGGGCAGGTGGGGCCATTAGTAATGGCTGGTTTTTTAGCACGGAGCTTTTGGCCATTGCAGAGTGGAAGGGGCTGAGATGTTGTGAACTACCGGTTACTTGGACGGATGATGCGGCCAATAGCAAGGTAAATATTCCGAGATTAGCGAAGCAATATTTGCAAGCCATGCGGGTATTGCGCAGAAACAAACCCAAAAAGATATGAAAATTGGCAAGTTCAATGTTGGAAAATGGAGCCTCTCTCGCCTTCTCCGCTGGACGCTTCTTATTGTAGGAGGTAGCTGGATTGTATTGAACTGGCATAATGAAATTACTGTAAATGAGTTAGCGAGCCGGTATACGTATCCTGAATCAAAGTGGGTGACCATAGAAAACCAAGCGATTCATTACCGCGACAAAGGAGCCGGCCCTACCCTTCTATTATTGCATGATGAGGGTAGTTCTATGCATACTTGGGCCCGCTGGACGGATACACTTTCGCAGCACTACCGTGTGATTAGTGTTGATTTACCTGGTTTTGGGTTGACTGGCCCGAACCTTCGAGGAAGCTACAGCTCCTTTATGTATGCCAGTTTTATCCAACAGTTGACTGACAGCCTCCATTTGAGTACCTTTTCATTGGCAGGAGTTGGTATGGGCGCCCAGATCGCTTGGTTTTACGCAGCGGAGCATTCCGGACGAGTAGAAAAGCTGGTTTTACTTGGTGCAAGAGGTTTTGAAAAGAGCAGCGCGTCATGGGTTACTTTGTTGGCGCAGACGCCGGTGCTTAATAGAGTAATGTGGGTTATTACTCCTAAAGACTTCTTTCGATTGATGTTGGAGGAAATCTATTCGGACGATCGGATGGTGACCGACTCGTTGGTGATGCGGCATTTTGAGTTGACCCTGCGGCCCGGTAACCGAAAAGCGTTTACAAGTCGATCAACAGTTCGCGACAACCGTCCACCGATTGATTTTATTGAGAAAATAAGGATTCCCACTCTAATTCTATGGGGGGCGGAGGATGCCTTGATTTCCACACAACATGCCTATGATTTTCACCGGCAAATTCGGGGATCATTAATAAAAATATATCAGAATAGCGGGCACTGGCCTCAGGAGGAGCGTCCTGTGGAGTCTGCATTGGATGTTCGTGCTTTTTTAGAGGATCGCTTTTAAATGATGGTAGAAGTAGGAAGCGATAAGGGAGCTAGGCGAGTTGCTAAAAAGACATCCATTGACAATTATTGAATTGGGTTCTACAAATTGGTTTTGTTGTACTACATTTGGGCTGGCATTTAGAGGAGCGCTTCTGGTTGTGCTTTTTCCCGAATAGTAGCTAGAAAGGATGAAAAAGTCTTTCTAGTTAATTTTGGCTTGAATACAAATAAGCAGACTATTTATTCGTTCTGAAAACAGAAAAGCAAAAGATGATTCGATATTTTCGCAACGGAAGCTGGTTGCTTGGATTATTTATGATTGGGTCGGTGCAGGCACAGGACCCTATTTTTTCACAATATTATGCAACGCCATTGCAGATTAATCCTGCGTTCGCAGGAAGTTCCTTTGCTCCACGTTTTGGAATTGGGTACCGGCATCAATGGCAAGGATTTGACAGGGCGTATACCACCTATGCGGGGTTTTATGAGCAAAGTCTTGATCGACTCAACAGTGGTATTGGGTTTCATGTGGAGGGCGACGATGCAGGAAATGGAATTTTGAAGACCACTCGGTTTTCTGGCCATTATGCCTACCGGTTGATGATCAACAAGACTACTGGCGTTAAAATTGGGGTGGAAGCAGGCGCTTATCAATCACGATTAGATTGGGACAAACTGATTTTTCCAGACCAGATTGATCCAGTTAATGGGGTAGGTGGTTTGACAGCCGAGCAACGTCCAGACCGGCTAACCCGGACCCGTTTGGATCTTTCAAGTGGATTGTTGTTGTTCAGCGAGCGCATGTGGTTGGGAGTAGCGTTGAAACACCTTAATACGCCGTCGGAAACGTTTTTATTAGTAAATGATAATTTAGCGAGAGGATTGCCGATTCGATATACCTTGCATGGAGGAATTGATATTTCCTTGCAATCGGATACTAAAAAAGAAACAGCTGCGTTTTTATCACCTAATTTTCTCTTTGTGTCGCAAGGCCCTTATCAACAGTTGAATATTGGGTCATACGCAGGTTTGGGTTCTTTTTTTGCGGGCGCTTGGTGGCGGCACACCGTAGATCAAAATGCAGATGCAGCGATTCTTTTAGTAGGGTTTAGACAGGGTATTTATAAGATTGGATTGACGTATGATGCCACTACTTCGAGGTTATCAGGGGTATCAGGAGGTACTTATGAGATGACAATGAGCTTTTTTCTTGACAAAGATGAAAATTTGAAAAAAAAGAAAAAGAGGAAAGAAACTGCGGAATGCCCTCAATTTTTTCGATAAAACTGCCTTTTTGCCAATATAAAACTGTTTTCACCTAATTATTTGGAATTTACGTTCTGCTTAATTATTTTATTATTCGTTAAATAATGCACACAGGCGTTAGGAATGAATTGATTTAATTACTTTTGCGGTTCGTTTTCTCAAACCTGATTCTTTAATACAATGAAAAAAACGCTCATTCACGGGTTTAGCTTTGTTTTGTTGGGACTTTTAGTAGCCAGCTGCGGTGGTAAAAAGGAGCAATCCTCTACTACTGGTTGGAACTTAAACGACCAGAAATGGGGTGGTTTTGAAAAAGTGGACTACGAAGGCCAATCCACCGGCCCCAACCTCGTATTGGTCGAGGGTGGCACTTTTACAATGGGTCTCACCGAACAGGATGTGACCTACGAATGGAACAACGTAGCGCGTCGCGTAACGGTAAGTTCCTTTTACATGGACGAAACAGAAATTTCGAACCTTGAATACCGCGAGTACCTGTTCTGGTTACAGCGTGTTTATGGGGAGACTTATCCAGAGGTTCCACGTCGTGCGCTTCCTGATACCTTGGTTTGGCGGGAAGAGTTGTCGTACAACGAACCATTGGTAGAGACATATTTCCGTCACCCTGCCTTCATGGATTATCCAGTGGTAGGTGTAAATTGGAATCAAGCGGTAGAGTACTGCAAATGGCGTACCGACCGTGTAAACGAAGCTATCCTTATCAAGAAGGGTATCTTGAACGTGAATCCTGATCAGAAAGATGCGGATAACTTTGTAACAGAAGCCTATTTGGTAGGTCAGTACGAAGGAAGTGTTCGCAAGAATCTTCCTGATGTTCGCACTGGAGGCGAGCGCCGTGTTCGTTTAGAAGATGGTATCGTTCTTCCAGAGTACCGCCTCCCAACAGAGGCAGAATGGGAGTTCGCGGCTCTTTCTTTGATTGGCACGCAAGCAGCCAGCAAAGACGAGTTGATCACGGACCGCCGCATCTACACTTGGGATGGCAATACTACTCGCTACCAAAAGCGCAATAAATACCAAGGTAAGATGTTGGCTAACTTCCGCCGTAGCTCTGGTGACTACGGTGGTATGTCTGGTGCGTTGAACGATAAAGCCTTCACTCCTTCTCCTGTTCGTTCTAACTGGCCAAACGATAATGGTCTGTATAATATGGCAGGTAACGTTAATGAGTGGACCGCAGATATGTACCGTCCAATGACTTCTTCTGACCTTCGGGAGGTAGAAACACAGGATTTGAACCCATACCGTGGTAATAAATTTATGACTAAGGTAATTGACCCTGAGACAAACGCTCCGATTGAAAAGGACAGTTTGGGTCGCTTGGTGTTCCAATTGGTTGATACTACTTCCACAGCGCTTCGTGATAACTACAAGCGCCCAGAAGTGTACAACTACCTTGATGGTGATAAAGAATCCAATGTAGAGTACCGCTATGGTTTGAGCACGTTGATTAGCGATAAAGCACGTGTAATCAAAGGTGGATCATGGGCAGACCGTGCCTTCTGGCTCTCTCCTGGAACTCGTCGTTTCTTGGAAGAAGACAAGTCCGCTAGTACACTTGGTTTCCGTTGTGCAATGGCCCGTGTAGGTGGACCTGTTGGCAATAATGACAACGCAGGTAATTCCTTTAAGACAGGTAAGAAAAAACGCCGGTATTAATTAGTTGATATTCAGTTAAATATAAGAAGCCCTTCAAGCGTCTGCTTGAAGGGCTTCTTGCGTTAGTGTTATTTTTTTTTAAAAAGCATTACCTTGCAGCCGCTATTTACCTAATTCCCTAGTATGTCCCCTCTTGCGCACCGGTTATATATCGGTATACTCGTCTCAATCATCGTGGTAGTCACCCTATTTTTGGCCTATTACGGTATCCCTTATTACAAGACCCCCATTGAAGAGCGTTTTTATCACCCTGACCATGACTGGTTTAAGCCGAGTGGCATCTTTGGCCACGGTCTGGGTATTGTAGGTACCCTGCTGATTCTCATAGGTGTTTTTGGGTACATGGCTAAAAAAAAATATCGATTTTTGGATCGTTTGGGTCGACTAAAATATTGGTTGGAGTTTCATATTTTTTTGTGCACTCTTGGTCCAATAATGATCCTTTTTCATACGGCTTTTAAGTTTGGTGGTATTGTCTCGGTAAGTTTTTGGAGTATGGTGGCTGTGGTGGCGAGTGGGGTTATTGGTAGATTTATCTACATACGCATACCTAGAACAATTGAAGGTCGTGCATTGAGTCTTCATGAAATTAAGGATATGAAATCGGGAGTTGAACGCACGTTAGCGGAGGCGTATCAGCTCGATATGGGTGCCTATCGGACCTTGGTAGAGGCAATGGAGAGGGTGCCGGCTGGAGGAACAGGGTGGATTACTCGTTTTTTGGAGCGCCGCAAGATTGTTTCAACGCTGGCTAATCAATTAAAAGAACGCGGGCTTTCAAGGGTCGACCGAAAGTCGGTGTTGCGTTTGGTAAAAAATGAGATGACTCTTAGTAGTCGTATTGAAGGGCTTCAAACGATGCAAAAGCTATTTAAGTATTGGCACGTCGCTCATTTGCCCTTTGCATTAATTATGCTGATTATTATGGTGATTCATGTTGGAGTTACCTTGGCATTTGGCTATCGTTGGATTTTTTAAGGAAGTCGATATGTTGTTAGAAGAATTCATTATTTACGGGGTTGTATTTCTTTTTTGTGGGTTAGTAATCTGGATTTATCTGCGGAAGGAAGCTCGACAGTCTAAATTAACGGAAGCTAAAATTGAGAAAGCAGTGCAAGATGGGACCTTTGAGCCTGTTTCTTTGCACCCTGTTATCGATTTAACGACCTGTATAAAAAGTGGTGCGTGTGTTGAGGCTTGTCCAGAAAAGGATATTCTTGGGATTGTTAATGGCCGTGCAACGCTAGTAAATGCTTCTCAATGCATCGGCCATGGGGCCTGTTTTCAGGCATGCCCTGTTGAAGCTATTTCTCTAGTGATTGGTACGGAGCGGCGTGGAGTTGATTTGCCGCACGTGAGCCAAAATTTTGAAACGAATGTACCTGGTATTTATATTGCTGGTGAGTTAGGAGGGATGGGTTTGATAAAAAACAGTGTGGAACAGGGGGAGGCCGCGGTAGAAAGTATTGTTCAATCGAAGTTTAAATCGGAGCCCGACCATTATGATCTGGTAATTGTAGGGGCAGGTCCGGCAGGGATTTCTGCTTCGTTAACTGCTAAGAAACACCAGCTAAACACCTTAACCCTTGAGCAAGACTCTTTAGGAGGTACGGTTTTTAACTTCCCGAGGTCGAAAGTTGTTATGACTGCACCTATGCACCTACCCTTACATGGAAAAGTTAAATTGTACAATACGAGTAAATCGGAGCTCTTAGACTTGTGGCATGGCGTTATTGGGAAAAATCAGATTAAAGTTCAAGAACACACCAAAGTGGAGGAGATTCAGATGATTCCATCAGGCTTTATGGTGCTGACGCAAGGCGGAGAGTCAATCAAGGCAAAAAATGTGTTGTTAGCTATCGGCCGAAGGGGAAGCCCTCGCAAACTTGGAATTCCAGGAGAGCAATTGGAAAAAGTGGCCTATCGCCTCTTGGAACCGGAGAATATATCGAATAAAAAAGTGGTTGTTGTGGGAGGAGGTGACTCGGCTATCGAAGCGGCACTTTCATTAATCGATGAAAATGAAGTTACGTTAAGCTATCGGAGTGAGGCATTTAGTAGATTAAAGCCACAAAATCGTGTGAATTTAGAAGATGCAATAAAACGTAATAAGTTAAATGTTCGTCTGAAGAGTAATCTTACAAGCATTCAAGACCGATCTGTTTTCTTGCAGGAGGAGCACTCAGCAGAGCCTGTTGAGTTACCCAATGACTTGGTGTATATTTTTGCGGGCGGCGAGCTACCTACCCAATTTTTACAAAAAGCAGGAGTCCAAATCACGAAACGATTTGGCTACACTGTCAAGTCGCACCGATAATTTACCGTTTCAGTAAAAAAGTTTTTCCTGTTTGCCATTTTTTTGTCAGAAAGCACTACCTTGCTGGTATTGATCAATTGAGGGCACCATCCTATTTTTTTGTTCGACCTTTTTGTTTTGCTGTTTTGAAAGTATACACTCTAACAATTGCTGTGTTTCTTGTAGGGATTTCCCTACAGGCGTTGGCTCAGTTGTCGCCAGGCGACTTAGCTGCTTCGCACAAGCATTTAGAGGGTATGTCCAATTGTACGCAATGTCATGATTTGGGGAATAAGGTAACCAACCAAAAGTGTCTTGCTTGTCACCAAGAAATGGAGTATCGAACTTCCAGAAATATTGGCTACCACTCCTCTTCTGAAGTAAAGTCAAAGGATTGTGCCGACTGCCACAGTGACCATCATGGTAGGAACTTTGATATGGTCCGTTTTGATGAAAAAAAATTCAACCACCAATTAACTGGTTATGATTTAACGGGCAGACATCAGCAAATTGATTGTCGTGCCTGCCATAAGCCAGATTATATTCAAGATGCGGGACTGCGGAAGCGTTCGGAGACATTCCTAGGATTATCGCAGTCATGTATTTCTTGTCATGATGATTATCATCAGAAAACATTAGGAAATGACTGTGCCAAATGCCATACTACGGATGCATTTACTCCAGCAAGCCGGTTCAACCATGATCGTGCAGATTTTCCTTTGTTGGGTAAACACAAATCGGTAGAATGTCTTGAGTGTCATCAAAAAGAGACAAGAAATGGGGTTGATTTTCAGCGTTTTGCGGGGATAGCTTTTACAAATTGTAATAGTTGTCATGAGGATCCGCACCAAAATCAGTTGGGTGCAAACTGTAAGTCCTGTCATACGGAGCAATCATTCACATCGCACGTTGCGCTTTCCAAGTTTAACCACAGCCTCACTGCTTTTCCATTAAAAGGAAAACACAAGCAGGCGGCTTGTTTTGATTGTCATAAGTCCGAACAGACTCCATTGCTCGTTTTTCAGGATCGGTTAGGAGTTCGTACAAATGATTGTAAAACTTGTCATGAAGATGTTCATAAAGGTCGTTTTGGCGAAAATTGTGTGGATTGTCATAATGAAAATTCCTTCCGAACCAGTGTGGGCTTAGATAAGTTTGATCATGCTCTCACCGATTATCCTTTGAAGGGAAAACATGTGCAGGTAGATTGTAAGAAATGCCACACGAGTGAAAAAATGACGGACCCTCTTCCTTTCAATACTTGCGCGTCTTGCCACAAGGACTACCATGAGGGACAGTTTGTAGCTTCTGGAAAGGTACAAGACTGTGCGGAATGCCACTCGACGGATGGATTTGATATCCCTATGTATACGGTTGAGAGTCATGCGAAGACTGCTTTTCCATTAGATGGTGCCCACTTGGCAGTTCCTTGCTTTTCATGTCATTTGAAGAATGAAAAGTGGCAGTTTAAGGAATTGGGGAAGCGCTGTATTGATTGTCATCAAGATGTGCACCAGGGTCAAATTGCTACAAAATGGTATCCATCTAACACCTGTGAGCAATGCCATCTTACCAGTTCGTGGGCAGAGAGTAGGTTTGACCATTCTTTAACTGGATTTAAGTTGGAGGGAGCTCACTTCTCCCAAAGCTGTGGTGCTTGTCACTTCCCGGAGGGTAGGCTCGCAGACGCAACATTTGAAGGTTTGCCTAAGCGGTGTGAAAGTTGTCATAAAGATCAACATTTAGGCCAGTTTAGAGAGAAGGAGGGCACAGATTGTGCAAGGTGCCACAGCTCTGTTTCGTGGGAAATTGATCCATTTAACCACGATAATACCCGATTTAAGTTGGAAGGTAAACATGCAGAGGTAGCTTGTGAAAAGTGCCACTTGCCAGTAATAGTGAATAATACATCCTATATACAGTATAAATTTGAGCGATTTGAATGCGTAGTCTGCCACAAATAATCCTCTTGTTGGTTATTGCGGGTAAGTTGTATTCGCAAAATCCACATGGACAATCCCTTAAAATGGATTGTGCTGCCTGTCACCAGTCGGCATCGTGGGAGATTTCTGCGCAGGAGTGGCAAGATCGAACAAAAGATCAGTATCGTTCCACTTGGGAAGTGGGCAGCAACGTATCCTATTTTAGCCATGCTTCAACTGGATTTCCGTTGGAGGGCCGTCATGCGCTTGTTGATTGCAGGGAGTGTCACTCTGATCTTCTCTTTAGTAATACTCCGACACATTGTGTTGAGTGCCACACTGACGTACACCAGCAAACCGTTGGCTTTGATTGTGCTCGCTGTCATACTCCTGCGCATTGGTTAGTAGACCAGATAACTGACTTGCATCAACAAAATGGATTTCCGCTCTTGGGGCAGCACCTGACTGCAGATTGTATAGATTGTCATCAATCAGAAAGTCATTTGCGATTCGATCGAATTGGAAATGATTGCATTAACTGCCATTTAGTAGACTATAAAGAGACTACTTCACCGAATCACCAAGCGGCAGGATATTCCACGGATTGCGTGGTTTGCCATGACCCTCAGGGAAGCAATTGGATGTGGACCGTTGGTGGAGCTAATCATTTATTTTTCCCATTGACTCAGGGACACCAAATAAGTGATTGTTCCAAGTGCCATCAGAGTGGAACCTTCATGAATACGCCAACAGACTGTTTTGCCTGTCATGAGGCAGATTTTAGGGCGACCACTCAACCCGACCATGAAGGAGGCGGTTTCCCTACAGATTGTATGGTTTGCCATACGACCGCTGTAGGGTGGCCAGCAAATGATTTCAAAGAGCATGATAACCTATATTTCCCAATTTACAGTGGAAAGCACCAAGGTGAATGGAACCAGTGTATAAATTGTCATACCACAGCAGGTAATTATAAAATATTTAGCTGTATTGATTGCCATGAGCATAACAATGCTGGTGATTTGGCTGATGATCATGACGATGTTAATGGGTATGTTTATGCAAGCACTGCCTGCTATACTTGCCACCCTAAAGGCGACGAATGAACATATATGGAAGTATGAAACAAAAAAGATAAAAATTGACTAGATTAACGTCCATAATAGCACTTCTTTGCTGGACCTTCACGCTTTACGCGCAAAGTCCGCACGGCACAGACATGAAGATGAACTGTGCATCCTGCCACTCGTCGGCGGGATGGGAGATTAGTGCTACTTATTGGACCAATTTGGAGCGTGTACATGATCAAAACAGTCGTAATAAAACGGGGGAAGCGATTGATTCTCTCTTGTTCCATCACAGTAGTACAGGCTTTGATTTGGAGGGTCGTCATGCTAAAGTGGACTGTAGGGCGTGCCATGAAACGTTGGTGTTTTCAGAGGCCGAAACTGGCTGTATCTCCTGTCACGCAGATATACACCAACAAACTTTAGGGACTGACTGTGCTCGTTGTCATACTTCCAACAATTGGTTGATAGATAATATTACTGAATTGCATCAACAAAATGGTTTTCCTCTAACGGGCGTGCATACTGCATTGGACTGCGCGAGTTGCCACACTTCCAGCTCTGCTATGCAGTATAATAGAATTGGGAATGACTGTATTAGTTGCCACAAATCAGATTTTGAGTCAGCCTCCAATCCAGATCACAAGGCGGGCGGGTTCTCTACAGACTGTTTGGAATGCCATGATTTGTTTTCTCCTGATTGGAGTACTGATCAGGTTAACCATGACTTTTTCCCACTGACGAAAGGGCATGAAATAAACGATTGTGCCAGATGCCACGTAGGGGGGGATTTTATGAATACTCCTAGTACCTGTATCGCTTGTCACCAGACGGATTTTGAGAGTACCTTAAATCCAAACCATCCTCAAGCGGGTTTTTCCAATGATTGTGCTCAGTGCCACACAACGGATCCGGATTGGATGCCAGCGCAATTTTTGGACCATGATTTGAATCATTTTCCAATTTACAGCGGTAAGCATAATGGGCAATGGACTAGTTGCACAGAGTGCCATACTGATCCTACGAATTACTCGGTCAACTCTTGTACCATCTGCCACACTAATCCGGAGACAGATGATGGGCATGGTGGAGTCAACGGGTACGTTTATGAAAATACAGCTTGTCTGGCCTGTCATCCAACAGGGGATGCGGGTACGGCTTTTGACCATAATACGACTAATTTCCCCTTAACAGGAGCGCATCTACAGACGACATGTATTGAATGTCATGCTAACGGCTATGCAGGAACACCAACGGAATGTGCGGCCTGCCACAATATGGAGTATTCACAGGCCTCCAACCCCAACCATGTTGCATTAAATCTGCCGACAGATTGTGCTAGTTGCCACTCTACCGCTCCCGGTTGGGCACCTGCATCCTTTGATATACATGATTCGTACTATCCGCTGAACGGGGCCCACCATTTAATTGCGATGGATTGTGCTGTCTGTCATAATGGAGATTACAACACCACTCCAGCTACTTGCAATGGCTGTCATAATTCCGATTACCAACAAGCAAGTAGTCCCAACCACGTCCAAAATCAGTTTCCAACAGATTGCGCCTCCTGTCACTCGGAGGCTGCATGGGCACCGTCTACTTTTGATCATAATACGGTATTTCCTCTCACCGGGGCGCATAATGCGATAGCCAATGATTGTGCCGCCTGCCATATAAATGGTAATTATTCAACTACGCCTTCCACTTGTGTAGAGTGTCATAATGTAGACTTTTTAGGTAGTACTAATCCTAACCACTCTGCACTAGGTATCCCGACAGATTGCGCCACTTGCCATACGACAGCCCCTGGTTGGGAGCCAGCGCTTTTCCCCATTCATGCCAACTACTATCCGCTAAATGGTGCGCACGCAGCAATAGCCAACGACTGTGCTGCTTGTCATAACGGAGATTATAACAACACCCCGAGTACGTGTGTAGCCTGTCACCAAGCAGAATATACCAATACGACTTCGCCTAATCACGCCGTTGCCCAATTTCCAACTGATTGTGCTTCTTGTCACACCGAAATGGCTTGGGAGCCTGCAACTTTTGACCATGACCTTCAGTACTTCCCCATTTACAGTGGAGAACACAATGGGGAATGGAGTCAATGTACGGATTGCCATTTAAACCCCTCCAACTATGCAGAATTTACCTGTATTACCTGCCATTCTAATCCACAGACGGATGAAGAGCATACAGGGGTGGGCGGCTATGTGTACAATAGCTCCGCTTGTCTTGCCTGCCATCCAACTGGTGATGCAGACCTGATTTTTGATCATAGTTCCACTAATTTTCCCTTAACAGGGGCTCACGTATCGACAGATTGTTTGTCTTGTCATGCTTCAGGATTTGAAGGTACCTCAACGGATTGTGCCAGCTGCCATACGATTGATTTCAATCAGGCTACGAATCCGAATCACGTTGCATTAAATATTCCATTAGATTGTGCCAGTTGCCACTCCACCGCACCTGGTTGGGCACCAGCCTCCTTCGCAATTCATAATAACTATTATGTGCTGAACGGTGCTCATGCCAGTATTGCATCAGATTGTGCAACTTGTCATAATGGGAACTACAATTCAACGCCCACTACTTGTAATGGATGTCATGCATCCGACTACCTGTCAGCGGCTTCTCCTAGTCACGTTTTAAATCAATTTCCGACGGATTGTGCTAGCTGTCACAGCGAGACGGCATGGTCGCCGTCTACCTTTGACCATAATGCGTTTTATCCATTTACAGGGGCACACCAAGCGGTCTCAAATGACTGCGTGGCATGTCACCAGAATGGTAATTACTCAAGCACTCCTACCACCTGTAATGGATGTCACGCTAATGACTATGCAGGAAGTAGTAATCCCAATCACCAGGCGCTCGGAATTCCTTTAGATTGTGAGAGTTGTCATAGCACGGAACCCGGTTGGGCGCCTGCTGCATTCCCGATTCACAACACTTATTATCCATTGAACGGTGCGCATGCTGTGATTGCCAATGATTGTGCCACTTGTCATAATGGAGATTATAATAACACGCCAGCTACCTGTATTGGCTGTCATAGTCCTGAATACGCTGCTACCTCTAATCCCAACCACGCTGCTGCCCAGTTTCCGACGGATTGCGCTTCTTGTCACTCCGAAACTGCTTGGGATCCTGCTATTTTTGATCATGATGGGCAGTATTTCCCGATTTACAGCGGTGCTCATGATGGGGAGTGGAGCCAATGCATCGAATGCCATTCTAATCTCAATAACTATGCGGAAGTAACATGTACCAGCTGTCATACGAATCCAGAAACAGATCAAGAGCACACCGGGGTGAATGGATATATTTATAATAGCTCGGCATGCTTAGCTTGTCACCCAACCGGAGACGCAACTTCTGTTTTTGATCATAATTCTACAGGCTTCCCTTTAACAGGAGCCCACATTACAGTTAATTGTCTTGATTGCCATACAGGGGGCTTCCAAACGCCTCTTTCTTCTGACTGTGTATCTTGTCATCAAGTGCAGTTCAATCAATCTGCAAATCCTAATCACGTAGCACTCAACCTATCAACGGATTGTGCAACTTGTCACACGACGGCGCCAGGTTGGGAGCCGGCGTTGTTCCCGATCCACAATAATTATTACCAATTGAATGGGGCACATGCTGCGATTTCGAATGATTGTGCGGTGTGTCACAACGGCAATTACAACAATACTCCGAACACCTGTAACGGTTGCCACAATTCGGAATATACGGCTACGACGAATCCGAACCACGCGGTTGCGCAGTTTCCGACGGATTGTGCCTTGTGTCATACGGAGAGTGCTTGGGCGCCATCTACGTTTGATCATAATGTGATCTATCCGTTAACGGGTGCGCATGCAGTGATCGCAAATGATTGTGCATTGTGCCATGTGAATGGCAATTACAACAACACGCCGAATACGTGTAATGGATGCCATAATTCGGATTATAGTGGCAGTACGAATCCGAACCACGTTTCATTGGGGATTTCGACGGATTGCGAGAGTTGTCATACGACGGCACCGGGTTGGGAGCCGGCGTTGTTCCCGATCCACAATAATTATTACCAATTAAATGGGGCGCATGCTGCGATTTCGAACGACTGTGCGGTATGCCACAACGGTAACTACAATACTACTCCGAATACCTGCAATGGATGTCATAATCCAGAGTATTTGGGGGCGACGAATCCGAACCACGCGGTAGCGCAGTTTCCGACGGACTGTGCCTTGTGTCATACGGAGAGTGCCTGGGCACCATCTACCTTTGATCATAATGTGATCTATCCGTTAACGGGTGCGCATGCGGTAATTGCGAATGATTGTGCATTGTGCCATGTGAATGGCA
>Ga0208787_1000179_pt1 | contig 31593 bp, 54 predicted proteins | sample Wag4_2014_7_11_FD_187362 | JGI IMG/M metagenome (GOLD analysis project Ga0208787, IMG submission 187362) | Fresh water microbial communities from Ohio, USA - Utica-2 Time Series HT 2014_7_11 (SPAdes) (version 2) | ecosystem: Environmental > Aquatic > Freshwater > Water tank | place: USA: Ohio...
GCTCCAACAACTGCTCAATCAGTGTTGGTGTTATTTCATGCAACTGTATTGTCATCGTTCACCCTTTCCCATAAATCGTCAGCCACCCTGACCAACGAAACAATCATCTCCTCATCACGCTCAATCCTTATCACCTTCGGGTCAAACCAGGCCGGCATAAACGCCCCATCCCGTTCCTCCCTGAGCAACCACGCAAAATAGCAGAACTCTGCACCCGTCACAAACAGTTGCCATTGCACCTGCCGCCGATACTGTAACGGGATTTTCACCGGGTTCCAATCCTTCCCCGTAGTCTTCACTTCAGAGATTGCGTGATGTTCGAGCGTGAGCCCGTCAGGTGTGCAGAGATAGTGGTCGCTCACCCTGGATGAAATCAGCCAATCATTCGGCATCACACCATGCTTGTCTTTCAGGAACATCGAAATCGGCCCTTCCCAGGCACGACCAAACGCCATATACGGGTTATCGTTCTCCACAAAGTCGGCACGATAATCCTCCACCGCCTGCTCAAACCCGCCCGGCCCCGATGCAGCCTTCGCCACCTGCGTAGCCGTCACACCCTCCCTACGAGCCGACAACCACCGTTCAGCATTGACCGACTTAGAAGCCACAAACTGGTCAGGACTTAACATTGAACATCTTCTTCCAACGAGCGTGAGCTATCTGCAAAGCCTCACGAAACACTTCCTCCGGGTTCTCCGTCTTAGCAAGTTTCAAAGCAGCCCAAGACTTCTCCCAGATTGCACCCGAATCAGATTGCGAATCCAACCACTCAGCCATAATCAGGTCAGCTAACCGAGCCGCCCGAATATCCGTCACATTGTTCTCAACCATTGAAACCTCCACTAACCTTTACTGTATGAGCAACCGGGGACAAAGCTACCGCGACTTCAGTGCAGCCATTGTCAAAATCGGTGGTGTGCCATGTCAAGACATCCCCGACATTTTCTTCCCCGAAGACTTCCCCGACAAACAGACCAGGGAGTACGCGATCCGAACGGCCAAAGCGTTGTGCAAAGAGTGCCCGCTGCTGATTCAATGTTTCGCCTACGCTATCGAAGCGCAAGAACCCTATGGAATCTGGGCAGGCACCCTCCCACACGAGCGTTAGCCGTCTTCAGGCTCGTCATAGAACGCCGCATCGAGCGCATTCAAGTGAGCCCGCAGGAAGTAAGCCTGCTCCCGAGTGATGCACAGTGTCCCAGGTTCCCCTATCTGCCACACATCATCCCGTAGGCGTAAGCAAATGTCCCGCCCATCCATCCGCAAATCCATCATCGAACCGGCTCCTTTATCGTCAAAACCCAAACACCCATCAGGACAAGCAACCCACCGAAAATCAGTGAGTCTAAGTGTTGGAACAGCACAGCGCTACCAACACCTAGGCCGATGAAAACCCACCCGGCCCTCACAATGACACCACAATCACAGTCACACCAACCACCAACGCTGAAACGATAAGCGACCACCCGACCACACACATCCGGTTCTTCTTAGGTCGAAGGTCACGCCTCCGAGGGAGCAAAGCAACATGATCGCTCGCCTGTTTCGGCAGTGGCAAGGACATTTCGTTCTCCCACAAAGTAAGAGCCCGTTCCATCTTCACCTCATCCGTCATAACCGCCCACAGTTCTTCGGCAGTCATCAAATGTTCGTGTGCACGTTTCCACAACACAACCGCCCTCATATGAGGGTCACGAATGTCCTGCAGCTCAATCTCTAACTGTTGAAAGTAACCCATTGTGTTCCACCTTTCATTCGGGTTGTCTAGCACGATACACCACAACCCTCAAAAAGTGTATACTTCTGAGCATGGATTATTTAGGAAACTATGACGAACTATCGGTTGAGCAGCTTGCCGACCTTCGTGTCTGGCAGTTACAACGCCTAGAACGGGTCACAAAAGCCCTCAGAGCCCGTCTACGGGCCGAACATACCCAGGGAGATAACATTAGGCACCTGGCAAAGAAACTAGGCGTGACAAGGGCCACAATCTATTCGTGGTTAGGGGAATGAGAAACTCCCCGCCACCTAGATGACGGGGAGTTAGCCTCCATGAGAAGAAGCGTTCACCACGAACGCGTCTATCCTATTGACAACTTTCGCAGTTAAGCAAATCCATCGGATCTACCGGCACAGCGAAACCATCCACAACCTCACGCTCACTCATGATAAGTCAGCCTTATCGTATGTGAGAACCGAGGTGAGCAACGACATCAGACCGGCCAGCAGGGAAACTGAAGCAACCTGAATCCAGTCCACATCGAGAATGCCGGCACCGGCAACCAACGCAGCTAGCGCAACCTGAGCAACAGTTTTCACTGCACGCTCCAACGCGAAATCCCAATACTTCTTCCACTTATCCATCTTGATTCTCCTTTATCGATTTGTCTTCCCACACTGCCGCGAAACAGTATGAGGTTGTAATCAAAGTTACCAAAGCAACCCCACCCGTAATCAGGTCGCTGGTTGCACTGTCGTTATTCATGAGCACCGCTACGGAACCGCTGAGAAGCATGAGTGAGCCGAGAGAGAACGCTGCGAAAATATATCTGCGCCGAATCTTCCATGACGGTTTCATGTGAGGATCGCCACCATCGGGCTGATGATTGCGGCCAAGAATCCAAAGACCCCGATGACCTGCCACATCCGTTGCTCTAGTTTGCGAATCCGCATCTCATGATCGTCAATCTTTGCTTCTGAATCAGGCAGGGAGTTAGCAATTTTCTCCAACAGGCGGCCCTGCCGTTGAACCTCCAAATAAATGTCCCTCATAGACACCTTCACGCCAGCAGTTTCAGCATGCTCCTCGGTCATAGCGAACCCTCATTCAGTTTGCGTTGAACCGTAGACCAAGTGCCACGGCCCCACACACCGTCAGCTGTCACACCGATACGCGCCTGCACAGCTTTCCTGGTTGGTAGGTCAAGTTTGCCGGTTTGAGGAGTACCCACCCAAGCCTGAATCGCCTTATAGGTCATAGCCCCTGGCACACCGTCAATGCGACCCTGATAGAACTTCTGCTCCTGCAACCATGTTTGCCATTGCTTCCAGGTTGCACGATCTTCACGCCCAGACACTTTCAATGTTGATGCTGCGGAGTTTCCATTCAGGTACGGTGTGGGATCCACATCGGTTCCCCAGTTGGCGCGTTTGCGAACCTCAAAATGTAGGTGAACCCCAGTGCTCGCCCCAGTAGTCCCCGAAGTGTAAATGAAAGTCCCAGCCTCCACCCGTTCACCAACGCGAAGCCCAGTCTTGTGCGCCCCATGATAGTAAGCAGTGTGAACTTCCCCATGATCTATGAGAACAGTGTTACCGCCACCTTTAGGACTCCAACCGACATGAACCACAACACCAGGAGCAGCCGAAGTGACGGGGAAAGTGCCGGCGATGTCTATTCCGCGATGTTTGACACCGGCCTTGCCTGAAATGGGATGACGGCGAGGCCCATACTTACCGTTGGGATTGACAGTGAACCCGTCAGGCCAAGGTTTAGACAGCCTCATCAGACACCTCAGGCTTAACAAAAACATCAGCCACCGAATCATAGGTGTACCCGATACCTGGATAAACTCCCCTAAATGTTCCGTTATAGGAACACTGCAACCAGGTTCCCTGCATCCCCAATGAGGAAACGAAAGCCTGCCCAAGTGCTTCAGACTCATCACCATTCTCATCAGTGAGCGTATCGTTGTGAACAACAATCACTTCCCGAACCTTGTTATCGGAATCAATCCGCGCATAATGTGCCATTAGACAGCCACCCTCACAATCACAATACCTGAACCACCATTACCGCCCGTTAACGCGTTAGAGAAATCGCTGACTCCGCCGCCACCTGAGCCAGTGTTTGCAGTTGCGGCGCTGGCACTCGTGTTGTGGGTTCCAGCTGTTGCACCGCCGGAGCCTGCTGCCCCACCAGTCGGATTTCCCCCCCCTCCGCCTCCGCCGGCTCTAGTGACTGAAGAACCCGTGATTGAAGATGCTGTCCCATTTCCACCAGCACCACCCGTTGTTGTTGAAGTTGAGCCTCCAACAGCCGAGGAGCCACCGCCTCCACCACCAGCGGCAGTGTTAATTGTGCTTTGGTTTCCGCCATCGTTGCCTATAGGAGAGAAACCTAATCCGCCAGCTCCGGCTGCGTTGGTTTGAAAGCCTGAAGAGCCACCGCCTGAACCACCGTTGCGGCCGTTGACTCTCTGGACTTGACCAGTCGAAAGGCGCGTACCGCCACTCCCACCCCCACCACCAGGCGAATAAAAACTTCCAATTCTTGAGGAATTGCCGTTGTTTCCAGACAGCCCTTCATTGTCGTTAGCGTCAGCGCCAGCTCCACCAGCACCAACAGTGATTGTCGCAGTACCAACCGGAAAATATGCTTCAGAAATCGGTAGATAACCGCCGGCACCGCCGCCGCCAGCCCACCCGATGCCACCACCTCCACCGCCGCCAATAACAAGCAGCTCAGCAAAACCATCCTCGCTGAAAGTAATCGACCCAGAGCCGGTGAACGAATACACATTGTATGTCGTGCCACCCGATGACACTGTTCCTAAAGTTGGTGAGCCTGTAGTTCCAGACACAACGGCAGCCCCAGGAGTCGTAGACAATTCCTCCCACGCCGAACCGGAATAGTAGGTGAGCTTGTCGGAGTCTTTCAAGAAAGCAAACTGGCCCTCCACCGCAGTCCCAATCGCAGAACCACGCGCAGCAGTACCAGCAAAGACGAGGACACCCTGCATGAGGTAATCGTTGATGTCATCCTCGTCAAGAATTTCACCAGCGACAAACTCTTTGTAACCGCCTGCAGCCATTAGAAATCTCCCCAACTAGTCTTATACACAGTCAACTTGTCTGTGTCCTTCAAAAACGCAAACATCCCCTCACTCGGGGACAAAATCGCAGCATCCCTAGCCGCAGCATCGGCAAACACCATAATCATCTGATCCATGATGAAAGTGTTCACCTCCGAGGCAAGAAGGACATTCCCATCCTGGAACACCTTGAACCCTGCACCAGCCAACTCAACGCCTCCTAGAAACCAAGAACGCCTGGAGCGCCCTCACCTATTGTACCGAACTCCGGGTCACCGATAACGAACAAGGATGTCTGCAACGACCCCAACCCGAACGTCACCTGATGGCTCCCAGGGGACACGTCATGCGCGATCTGAATGACCTGCCCGTACCGTTCCACCTTCGCCCCCACCGGAGGATTACCCGGTGTGAGTTTCACCTGAGCAACATCACCAATCTCCAACGCAAACACTTCAGCCCGTTGTGGAGCCGTAATTTTGTCCACATCCACACGGATCGCCTGAAACCGTAACTGTGGCTCAGAGAAACGCGAGAGCAACAAATCTGCTAAACCCTGCACCTCATCCGCATCGTCAATGAGCGTGTCCACCGTCAACTCTGCAATCCCATAACGAGTCTGCGACAACGCCCCAGAAGCCACAGCTGTAGACCCAGGGCTCGTCACTGTTATCGAGTTATACAGTTGCTCCGTACCGTAATCGAGTGCCGCCGGTGCAAACGGAATCCCAGTCCCATCATCCGCAAACACTGTCACGTTATCCACTGTTGGCGTGGTGAGCCGGTCAACAAACGCAACCCGCCCAGACTTATCAATAAATAACAGTCCACCTTCAGACTGCTCCACCTTCTGCAAATAGGACAACACGTTACCCTCAAACACGTCAGCACCAAGGTCACTGTTGCCAGCATCAATGACACGATCTGCAACCGGCCAATCCACTGAAGGTTGCGACAACACTGCCTCAACGCGGGCACCCGTCAACTGTGCCACCGCAGTCCCCGGAGTCAGCTCCTGTTGTGCAAGAAACGTGAAACCATCCGCAGCCTCCAACGAAGCAGACTGCCGACCATTCGGCTCGAAATCAAAATTCCAGTCAAGAATCTTCCCCACATACTGAATCGCCGTACCGTTAGCCAACACGCGCACATCACGGCGAGGCACAATATCCCCGAAAAAAGGTGAACTCGTATAAAGAGGGTCGAACGCACGATCCTCATTATTCACCGTCACCGACAAAGTGCCAGCATTGAACCTGTCAAGGTCACGGTTCTTACCCCGCGACAACGACAACCCCGTCACCCTCGAAGTGATGTCAGTGAATGAAATTCCACCAATAGTGAACTCAGTGGAACCGATCACACCAGCCACCGCATCATCCAACGTGAACGCTTTAGACAACCCCAGCTCAACCGTTACCGACACGGGTTACGCCTTCGCAAACACTGGGCCAGAAGTACGCTCATACCGTTTGATAGCGTTCACAATCTGCTCCCCAACCTGAGCCCCATTAGTACCCATACCCGCCGTCACATTGATTGTGATGTTCGTACCACCACCACCCAGCCGGTCATTCGGCACAATGTTCCCGCCACGACCAGGCATGAAAACCTCCGGCCCCTGCTCACCAACTAGATAAGGCATACCACCCGTCACACGCCCACCCTGAGCCCGTTCACCAAAGTTAGGCAAACTCACACCGGCAGGAGTTTTCCTAGACAGTTGGTCGAAAAACTGTTTAGCCCGCTCGTAAGCACCCCTGAACGCATCCGCAATACGGCCCAAACCGTCAGACAAAGCACCAAGACCCGGAATCAAGTTTTCTGAGCTAATACCCAAGTTGTCCAAACTCTCAGTGGTAGCCACAGTGACAAAGTTCCAATCCGTGAACATTCCAGCCACCCCACCAATCACATCCCCTAAGAAGGTGACGAAACTAATCAGTGGCGGCAACAGCTGAAGCAACAACGGGATGACCTGCTCAGCCAACTGAACCATCAACGGAAGCAACTTGATAAGGTCAGGCAGGAGTTTCGCAAACCCGACAATCATTTGCTCCAAGAACCCCAGGAACGCCTCATTCTTGCTTAGCTTCTCAATGTTTATCAAGAACCCTTCTAGCAGCGTGTTCTCTTCACTAATGTTGAAAGCCTTACGAATCGCAACGCCAACCTGCTCGAACGCCGGCTGAAGCGCCGAAAACGTAGCCCCAATGTCCCTGAGCAAAGTCGGAAACTTTACTTCAAAAAACTCAGTCAAAGGTGGCACAACATTGGTCAGGAAATACTCGACAAACCCCTGGAACGAAGGCAACAACGAAATACCAATTGTTTCCTTTATCTGCTCCAACCCCAATCGGAACCGATCCGAATACAACGCCCCAGCCTCAGCCGCCCCACCATATTGTGACTCCACCTCCGTCAAAATCAAAGCCTGAGCATCGAGCAAGCGGTTCGACTGAACCAAAGTCTTAATCTGCTCCTGCTGTTGCTCCGTAAACGTGGTGCCACCCTTACGCAACGCAGTAATACCCCGAATCGGGTCTTCCAACGCCTTACCCAAAGCAATCGCCTGACCAGAAGCATCCCGTTTCAACACCATCGCCATGTCAAACGCGGCCTTCGTAGCCCGGTCAAAACTCCCACCAGCCTCACCAGCCGAAGCACCCAAAGCCTTGAACGACAACAGTTGCGCCTGAACACTCTTCACAACCTCAGCATCAACACCAAGACGCAACTCCTGAGCATCCGCAAACTTGATAAGCCTGTTAGTGACAGAATCTAGTTCCCCGCCAAACTGGTTAGTAGTTTTCGCCACCTGCTTCAACACAGCATTCGACTGCAAAACCTCTTGACCCATACGGATCGTTTCCGCAGCGAAGTTCCCGATAGCCCTAACAGCGAACGCACCCGCAACAATGGCACCAAACCCAGCCACAGCCTTACCAAACCCGCCGAGAGCTGTCTGAGCCTGCTTGATACCAGTCGGGTCAAACTTAGACACCACCGGGATATTGATTGAACCGCTCACGAAATCCTCCTGTTGACTAACGCCACATACTTCTCAATAATGTTTCGAGCAATCACCACAGCCGGCCCAGCCTCACCCTTAGCCTGCGGAATCAAGAAACGACCCAACCCGCTCATCATCGGTGCCGCAGCATTCAACGCTCGAATCATCCCGCGCCCCTGCGGAGTAGACCCAGAACTCTTAGACCCAGCCAACTCCAAAATCTCAAACCCGGCAGCCTTACCCCGTGACCGAAACGCCATCGACACCACAGGAAAGAAACCAGGCTTCTTCGCACGCTTACCCAAAGGCGTCTGAGTCCGACCAGAAACCCCAGCCCACCGCCACCGGCTACCAGTCGGAGCATTAGCAAAACCAGACAACGGGGAAGCAGTAGGAACCCCACCAGCCAACTTGCCAACAATAGGTTTCAGATCTTCACGCATCTCCTTTTGGAGCGCCTTACGCAACCCAGGGTCAACATTCCGTAGCTCAGCCAAAAGCACCTTCAAATCGGAGGCTTTGACAGTGAACTGGGCGGGCATACCCCTATTCTACCGCCGGCCCCGCTTACCACTCTGGGCCTGAGCACGCGCAATCAGATAACGCTCAATAGTCCACAACATTCGAGGCTCAAGCTTCATCAGCTCCAACGGGCTAATCCCCGTTTCACAAGCAAGGGCCGCAATCTCCCAGTGAAGGCTCGACTCACCGAGCCCCCTTATTTTTTTGTGGGAGCCTCAGCCACCATCGAAACAGACTCAACCCACTTCTCAAACTCATCAGTGGTGTGCCCGGTACGCTTGAGAGCGTGCCACGCCAAAAAGAACATATGCGTCAAACGCACTTCATCCCCCAGGCGGGCAACACTCAAATCGAAGCGTGCCTCAAACGCAATCAAATCCGCTGCAATAGCCGAACACTCAACGCTTGTTTCGTCAATGAAAGTTACTTGTAGGTTTATTGGATTCATACTTAGACAGTACTCCTGGTTACCGTTCCCGAGCTCAATGGCCACGAGGTGCTAAACGTGGCTAAATCCCCCACTGAGGAAGCCAGCGGGCTGTATTCCGTGACCAAGAAAATCCCAGAAAAGCTCGGATTCGAGCTAGACACAGCAGTTCCGTTAGGGATAACGGTGACGGTCGCGCCGGTTCCCAGAAGCGGGAAGATGACAGCATCCACGCCACCCGAAGCGGCAAAGTCCTGGTGCCAGTCAAGTGTGACCGAAGCATCCTTCAAGCCCGAAATTCTTTGGACAAAGGTGTCCGAAAATGCCGTAACTTCCTGCTCTGCCGCACTCAGATCAAATGTGACTGCAGCAATGTCGGAACTGAAATTAGTCCCGTTGATTGTGATGTTGTAGTTAGTAGCGACAAACTTTGCCACAGTTTTCTCCTTATAGTGCGAACACGGTCACGGCAAAATCTGCCGAGAGGTAAGTTATATCTCCAATTGTAACGGAGGTCACGTTAGTCATCTCAGAAACCCTCGTGTCAAAAGCGTTACCGCCCAAAGTGCGATCTATCTCAATGGCCGTCTTCAACGAACCTGAACCAGTCGAAATCAGTGCATCAAGGTTCTTCTGTGCCTGCACTGTCGCAATGCGCCCGAAAATCACTGTCACCACGAAACTGTATTCGGTCAACCCTTTAGCGAAAGCACTGTTGTAGGTCACTGAACCGAGTTGCACGACAGCTGCGGGCATCATCGGATCGTCAGGAATCTCCGCATAAGTGCGCAACCCGGTAATGGTGTTCATGTTTGTTGCGAGGCCAGCCCGCATCAGGCTAATGCTCACGCGAAACGAATCTTCCTGTAAGGCTGAATCAGCCGTTCCACGTCAGGGTCAAGCCTGCCAACCCGAACCACACCCATATCCGAGAACCCGAGCACACCCGTAGGGGACTCATAACGCTTATACGCCCGCAGGGAGGAAAGAATAGTGGCTTGTTTGATAGCACTAGGGATAGAAGCAAAGCCGAAGCGTGCCACAATCTGAACCGAAGCCTGCCCCGCATTGATGTCCCGAGGCTCATAAATCGGCCACAAATAATCACCGACAGCTCGAACCCTCGTGAAAGGTGTAGCAATGCCACCAGCCAACCCGTTCAACGGCTCCAACTGGTAATCAGTAGAAGCCCAAGTCTGGTCGAACCCGCCCTCACCCGTAGTGTCCGACTTGATAGAAGTCACCGCAATGATGTCATCCGTTTCAAGCAAGTAAATGTTCTCAGGAATATAAATACGGGTTACAGCTGTAGCACCCGTGTTGAAAAACACGCGCTCAGTGTAAGCATCAATATCGCGGGAACTCGATTCAATCGCAGTTTCCAACAACGAGTCATCAATGTCATCGGTGATTCTGGCCGCAGCCTTCACCTCGGAAAGTGTTGCGTACCCATTCACAATCGCCAAAATAAACCTCCAACCACCATTCTACCGCCCGGCCTCCCACCCGTTCAGCCTCCGCCGTTCCACACTCCACGAGCCCGCCCCAAAATCGTCACGAGCAACCTTCTCCGAAAAGTGTGCCTGGTTAGAAGTGAACGTGCGTGAGTTTTGATTCAACAGCCGTTCATCAGACCTGATGGTCGAACTGTTGTCATGGATCATGGGCACCTCGAGCCGGCGAATCGCAACCCCAGCACGCTCCGCCCTGCGCTGATAATCGTTGTCCTCAAAATATGCGGGGAAGAAACCCTCATCAAACAAACCCACACGCTTCACAGCCTCATAGCCGAGAGCGAACGCCTGCCAATGGGGAAACATACTAGAGAGGGTTATCTCGTCACTACGGGCCTCTGAGAGCCTCCCAAGGGCACCAGGCTCGAAACGCACATCATTCGATGCGATAAACCAACGCTCATCATACGGAAACGACTTAATCCCCAAGTTCCATGACGCTGCCACCCCGAGGTTAGCGGGCATCGGCAGGTAGGTCGTGTGCTCCACACAAGCCGGAACATCAATCGCCATATCCTCCAACACATCCGAAGCACCATTATCAATGATGAGTAAATGTTTCACCGGGTAGTCAATACTCGACACCATGCGATCTAGTAAGTCGTAACGGTTTAGCACCGGCACAATCAGGTTCTCTAACACCAGGTTCCCTTCCACTTCACCACAAGGTCATTCTCCAACACAAGGTTCTTCCGCCCGTGACGCTCCACCACATCGGTAGCGTTCTTATCGGTCAACTCAGGGAACAACACTGTCGGCTCCCCACTCGCCTCCACATAACGCCGGTGCCAGTCAATCTCCAAAAGAATCGAGTGCGCTTTATCCGTCACAACCGGCACACCAATCCGGTCAATAACGTGCCGCTCATAAACCCCTGCATAGCACCCAAAGAAATACGGGTCGCGGGTCAACGCCACAGACCCCTCAAACTGCTCGAGCAAATCCCAAAACTTATCAGACTTGATAACCCAAGAATCCTGCAGAAACAGGAAACGATTCACACTCGTGTTCTCCATCACCCAGCGAATCTTCGCCAACTCGAAACCAAAACTCACAACCGCAATATGCTCACGCCCCAAGGACGCTGAACAATCAGCAAGCCAAGCCTGCCTGTCAGGGCTAGACCCGATTACGGTCAGCACTACGCGCCTTAAGTTTCGTGGTCGAAATGCTGTGAGTGTAAGGAATATAGATGAGGGAAATGTCGCGCTCGTCCAACCAATCCTGCGTGAACCCCATCTGCAAGTAATAATCTTTGCGAGCCCAATCCGTACCAATCGCAATAATGTCCGGCCCCACCATGTCAATGCTCGTGCGCGAATCCGCACCATCAACATTCGGCAGCACATCATCAACCCAACGGCACGCCAACAAAACCTCGGCACGCTCCTCGAACGAACACACCGGGCTCTTACCCTTATACGCCTCAATAAACTCGTCCGTGTTCAACGCCACCACAACCCGCCCAAGCTGTGAACACTTCCACAGAAAATTGACGTGCCCGGAATGAAACAGGTCGAACGTGCCACCAGTGTAAACAATGAGCTTATCCACCAAAGTACCCCTTCAGGAACGGCAGCCAGTAGTCAGCCCAAACCTTCTCCTCATCAAAGTCGAGCGCAAACTTACGGGACATCGCAGAAAACCCGCGCTCCGCGTTATAGGCCAGCTCCAACGCTGACACAACCGAACCAAGCAAAGGCACCTGGAAGAAAGCTTTCTGCGGTTCATCCCAAAACGGTTGCCCCTCAACCAACCAACCATCCTCGGCAATCAGGTCAGGCGAGGCGGCCCAGCCCGAACCTATGACTCGACAGCCCGCAGATTGTGCCTCGATTTGCGGAACGCCAAAACCTTCTCCATAAGACGGGGCCAACAGAACATCCGCAGCCGAATACAACGCTGCAAGGTCAGCCTGACTGTACCCAATCCGATACTGATCCCTGTTAGCAAACGTAATCTTCTCTGGTGGAATCCCAGACACTCGTGCAAGCAACGCTAAATCAAACCCGCCCACATTAGGTGACGGGTCAGCGTGAACATACAAGTGAGAATCAGGGTGCGACTGTAGGTGTGCAGAGAAGGCCATGAAGTTCACATCGTAAGCCTTCCGATGCAGAATCCCGTTCGCCTTATTCGCGGCCACCATCGCAACCAGGAACGTGTCATCGCTCACACCCAACAGTTCCCGTGTCGGAGTCATCCCCTCCGGCCCCATCATCTTCGGCGTCTTAGCAAACACCTTCGTGTTCACAGCGTGAGGAATATAAACGGAATCTATCGCAGCGTTATCCAACTGTCGTTTCCCATGCGGGGCCATCGCCACTGGGCTCACATTCTCGCGGCGCAAAAACGCGGCAACACCAGGAGGCAACGTCACATGATCCAACGGCACCCACGAAATAACCGGCACCTCATCCTTCCAAGCGTTGTAAACCCACACATCATAAAGGGTCATAATCGCGTGCTTCAGGTCTGGTGCAGACTGCCGATGATGCTCATGCCACACAGTCAAAACATCCTGCGAATAAGGTGCAACACCTTTAGGGTAAACCGGCACACTCCCAAAGTCTGTGCGATGCTCCCCAATGGCACCTTCCAGGCCGTAGTTCGACAGCACACCCACATTCATGCTGTGACGTTTCATGTAACGCACCAGAAACTCAGCCTGCACCCCATACCCCGTTGGAGCCCCAGGGTTATTCGAAGCTAAAGAAACAACACCCTTAATCTTTTCGTAGGTCATTCGAACATAATAGCGAAAACCCCCGCCGTGAAACCTACAACACAGCGGGGGCCTTCAGCCTTGTGACTAATGCTTATGCAAGAGCCAGGTACTTGATGTGCTCGGCACCGTTAGCAACACCAGCGCCAAGACGGTACACGAACCTGTAGCCCGTGACATCATTGGTGAAGTAGGCATCGCTGCTCACGCTCACCTGGAGACCGCCTGCGTTCGCAATTTTCACGGAGCCCCAGTGTCCGAAGAACACAGCCTTGGCACCAGTAGCAATGTCAGCCACGGCAGGGTTCTCGTAAACGGGCATTCCGAGGATGGTGGAAGGCTGTCCAACTACGGGGTCGTAGATGTAACGGCCATCGTTATCCTTCAGGCGGCGAATCGCACCAAGAGTCTTGGTGTTCACCATGTAGCCGGTGCCAGGAAGCATACGAGCGAAACCATCAACACTGTAAGCCAATGTGATCAGGTCATCAGTCGTGAATGCGTTCGTGGTTCCAGCGGTCACACCGGAGCCAGCAACAGCGGTAACGGCTGCGTGGACTACAACGTTCGCACGAGTACCGATTGCGACACCAGCTTGGCGTGCAACCTGCTCCTCAATATCGAACCCACTGTCCTGGACCAGTTCATTTGACAGCTGCACAATGAAGGCCTGCTTTTTTGGGTCCAGAAGTAGTGAGGTGTAGGTCGGGTTGGACTCTGCGATAGCAGAACCTTCCGTGACCTCAGCCGCGGTGCTGTAACCCGACATCACTGGGATGCGGAAGTCGTTGCCAGAATCGCGAACGAAAACCTCAGAGGTTTCCAGGTATGGGCCGACAAGCTTTGCCAGATCATAAACACGGTCAAGGAACGAAACAGGAACAGTGTCAGCCGAAGAAACAAGTGCGCGCTGCTCAGAAGGCAGGAACTCGTGACCACGGATTTCACCACGGGACATCGAACGGAAAATCTCAGCAGAATCGCGGCTAGTTTCCTCAACAGGGGAGAAGCCACGAGCAGCCTGAGCGAACTCAGCGGAACGGGCTTCAGTCATCTCGGCAACCTCGATAGAGCGCTGTGCGCTTTCAATGTCAGCTTCGATACGGTCAATCTTGGTCAGCTCAGCAGCATCAAGGCCACGACCCTCAGACTCGGCACCGTCAATGACGTCGCGAATCTGCATGGTGAGGTTAGCTTTCAACTCCTGCTGACGCTTCAAAAATGAATCAGTCATCAGTAATCTTTCTTTCTAAATGAATATGGATCGCAACCGTGATAACACAGAATCGCTCACCGTAGCGATGACGCACACCGGCTACCTCTAATTGTAAACCGTGCCGTGCAACCCGTTCCAAAAGAAAAGCCCCTACCAGGGAAAGGGTGGAATACCTGGCAGGGGCAAACCCGTCAACGGCGCTCTAAACTGTTAACGCTTTTCGGCAACCGTCATAACGCGGGTTTCTTTAGTCGGCTCGTCCTCGAGTCCAACAATCCGGCGGGCCAACATTTCAGCCACACCAACATCCTCAACAACATCGAAAAGAATCAACGCGATCTGCTCAACCGTTGCCATCAGTACCCCATCAGAAGTTGCAGCTTCTTCTTCTTCAAAGCGAGCATCTCCAAACTGTTATCCACCACCGGAGCTTCAGGGGTCGGGGCCAGCTCGTCAATCACTGTCTGCAACAAGGTGCGGTCATCCGAAGAAATGTCCTCACCGTTCTCAATCTTCAACAACGCATCAGCGAGAGCATCAGCATCCACGTTCGCCCGCTGTGCAATCTTGTCCAACCCTCGAACCGTAGCCGTGCCATTCGTGGCAGGGTAAGCCGGGAAAGCAACAAGCGAAACCTCGTGCAAACGCACAGACTTCAGAACACGTTCAGTACCGTCAGAACTCCACTCATCCCCGCCACGGGCAGGCATAGAAAACCCGAACGAGAACCCGGTCACATCGCCACGGCGAACCAGCTCACGAGCATCACGCCCATAAGTTGTGTCAGGCAGTGTTGCGGAAACTTTCAGGCCACGCTCATCCTCAGTCAACGTCAAAGTGCCGGCACGAGTCGAACCCATCACAGCACCCGAATCATGGTTCCACAACAGTTTCACATCGTTGCGCGATCGTAGGGATGCACGGAACGCACCAGGCTGAATAGTTTCAGTGAACCCGCCCAAGTTCTCACTGCGAGAGTTGAACAGTGCAGCGTAACCCTCCAAAAACATCCCGGAGGCATCCTCACGGATTTCAAACTTGTCAACCTCAACAATACGGGTTTCCAACTTGCTCAACGCTTCGCCCTTCGCTCGGCCTTCATTCTCAGCTTCTAGTCTACCAACCACGCCGTCAGCGTACTCGAAAGCGCGTTGAGCACTACGTTTCGAACCGCCACCACCCCACAACGCCATCGCCACAGCACCAGGCCCAGGATAGTTATCGTCACCCGGAGTGTTCTGTGGGGCATCCATGTCAACAAGATGACGGGCAATCCACGCACGCAAACGAACCCACTTGTCAGCCGTCACATTACCTTCAGCCATAGCAGCAGCCTCACGAATAGTGCGATCCACAACCCCATCACCAGACAAACCCTCACGATGCCATTCCAGGCCACGCCTAGCACTAGCCCTCATATACGCCGGCGGCCTCAAATCAACTGCACGCAACCCGTCAACATCCTCGTCACCGTCATCTTCAGGCTCACCAGGTAACGGGTCAATCTTCGTCAAAGTCGAAAACTTGTGACCGACAAGAATGTCAGTCTCATCCCAATACACCTCACCCGAATCATTCTCATCACGTCGGTAAATGCGAATCAACGCAGCAGGGTCATCAGGTGTGGCCTCAATACTGAAAGACGAATCGGGAATCCCCAAAGTGCCCTCAGTCATAATGTGCTCGATACGGCCCCGAGCCATCCCGCCCGAAGAATCCCACTCCACAAAATCGCCCAACACAAGCTCACCAGGTTCAGCCCTTACAGAGCGTTCACCCTCAAACGTGGAATCCTCAGCCAGCGCAATCGCAACACCCTGGTCAATGGCATCTTCTTTGCTCATGTGGCAACCCATCACCTCACCGTCATCCTTCACGGTAGCCCAACCATCACACCCCTCAGCCGTGTTAGAAATGAAATACGGGGCCATTAGTCCTGTTTCCTAATATCCAACACGCTTGCCACAGTCGCACTGTGATTAGACACCGCAAAAAGACGATCCTCTGGCCCCAAGTTCATCGTAGAAGTTTCATTAGCCCCAAGCCGGAAACCCGTAGCCGTACTGACAGCCGACCCGCCAAGATAAAGAATGTGCGCGTTGTCAGTGTTGTTGTTGTGAACGTGAACCTCGTGAGGCTGATTATCGTGACCAACAATCTCCACAACAGCAGTCCCCACAGTCACCTGTCTATGCTCTATCGGCATTATTGCACCTCGTAAACGGCACCAGGGTTCTCAGGGTCAACCTGCGCCACCGGCTGCAACTGAGTCGAAGCCAAACCAGTATGAGCAATCGGATCAAGCCCAACCGCCGACAAAGACTCCGCAGGATCATAACCAGACAACACAAGAATCTGAGCCATACGAACACGCTTCTCATCAGCCACAAGGTCAGCACCATCAATGTTGATATTCGCTAACGGCACCCGCACATTACTTGCAGCCGCATCGTCAATGTCGCTCATGTCCTCCAACCGGCGCACATCATTGATAGACATCACACCAGCCTGAATCATCGTGGAATAAGCCGAAGTTCTTGCCTGAATATCAGCGCGAGCCAAACCGTCCAGGTTCCACTTCACAAACGCTGTTTCCCCACCAGGGTAACGAGTCATCAAAGGTGAGAACGCATCCTCAAGTTTCTGAACGATAGGTCGCAAAGTGTGAGTGATGAACTGAATGTTGTTTTGCTCAACCGAAGCGTAAGTCGTAGTCCCAGGAATGTTCAACATATTTGCGGGGATATTGAAAGCGCGGGCCACATCCTCCACAGCGAATCTGCGGGCCTCAATACTCTGCGAAGACTCAGGGTCAATCTGCGTTGTTTTGAACTTCGCACCACCCGACAGAATGCCGGTACGGTGGCCTCTACGCCAACCACGGTGAGCATTGTCGAAACTGTTCCGCAAGTTCTCGGCCTGCTCTTTGGTCAGGTTGGAATCAACCTCAATGACACCCGAAAGGTTGGTGCCATTACCGAAAAACGTGGAAGCAAACTTCTCCAACGCCAACGCCAAACCAAAGTTTTCTTTCAAAGCCTCCACACGCGAAACACCACGGATAGTGCCAGGCCGCAACACATCAGGAATGAAAATCACTTCCTCCTGCGAAAGCACCTTCCCCTCACCCTCAACAGTGAACGTCAACGTGCCACGAGGAGTGCGCTTCACCTCAACAGCGCGAGGGTTTAGCACCACCAGGTTCACAACCTCACCGGCACGGTTCGAGAACACGCGAATGAAAGCGTTACCGTCAAGCATCAAAGACACAATGACTGAGTTATAGAACGCCACCCGAGGCAACGCAATGTCCGGTTTGTCAACCCATGAAGGCTTAGGTCGGAACGCACGCCTCTGACCGTCAATACGGATGAAACAATCCAAAGGCAAGGTGCTAATCGTGTCAGCGATAAGCGACACGGCAGAATAAACCGCGTTCACCTGGAACACAGTCTTGGAATCAATCGCAGTGTCCGACAGGTTCCCGAACGCTAGATCGTCACCGGCCTCGAAAATTGTTTGAAACGAAACGGCCCGCTGCTCAAAAAGTCTATTCAGCACTTATTATTTCCCCAACGCGAATCCGGTAATCAACAAAAACAACCCACCAACAACCAACCCGGCAGGAACACTCAGCAGTAACACGCCCACTGTAATTCCGGCCATACCCGCAACCTGCAAAATCGTAGCCATCAGACCCCTAACCAAAAAACTCGGGCACAACCGTTTCTTCTATCTTACCGGAGGCCCGGTCAACCGCCAGAATCGCGGCTACACATGCATCAATTTTTCTGGGGCTCGAGGGGGACTCCTTCTTGATGTGAGGGCCGGCAGGAGTCAACTTGATAGCCGTGTTACTTATGTGGCGGGCAAGCAACGGATCGCCGTCATGGATTAGGCGCTTCTCGGCCACAGCATCGAAGAATCCGGCACACGCCTTAATCATTCGTTGCGGGGACTGCGGAAACGCCACCACCGGCAACCCCTGATTCTCCAAAAACTCCATAGACCGTTGCCAACGGAACGGGTCGCACGCGATCTCCTTCACATTATGTTTCTGACAGAAATCCAAAACTGTTTGCTCAACCTCCCCAATGTCCACCCGCCACTCAGGGCCGTCATGCTCCAAATCCTTCTCCCACGCCTTCACCATAAACACCTTCACAGGCTCGTCACCCTTCGGAACAACAGCACCCACAATCACCGAAGCGTCACCGTTATATGACCCGTCAAACCCGAGCACAATCTCATCATCCGAGGTTAGGTTTACCTCACCAGCACACTCATCCCACGACCCGGCAGGCAACCAGGTTTCCACACTCGACACCCACTGATTGCACCGCTTGATACGAAACTCCGCTTCAGGTGTGCGTTTGATAGCCGAATGAAAATCCGACTCAGCATTCAAATCGCCAAACCCAGGGTTAGCGGCCCGCCACGTTTCAGGGTCACGATGATCAGCCCCCTCCGGTGCCTCCCACCACGCCATAAAGAACGTGTCATCCTTCTCCTCACCCGAAGCCAAACGCTTCCCATAGTTATAGAGATTGAACGCGATGGAATCTTTGCCAGTGCGATCCGAACGAACCCCAGCCGTAGTGATCGCAATGAGGGTCGCAAGTTTCCCACGAGCACCCATAGCGAGCGAGAACACATCAAACAGTTCCCGGTCAGGTTGCGCGTGCAACTCATCAAATATCACCGTGGTCGGGGACAAGCCTTCCTTAGTCACAGACTCAGCACTGAGCACCCGATACACAGAGTTGAACGAAGGCAACTCAATCGCATCCCGATAAAGTTTCGTCAACGCTGACAGCTCCGGCGAAGCCTCCACAGTGCGCTTAGCATCCGCAAACACAATGCGGGCCTGCTCCTTCTCCGCAGCCACCGAATACACTTCCCCACCACGAGGGCCCAGAATCAAACTGTAAAGACCAATCGCAGAACCCAGCGCACTTTTTCCTGATTTCCGTGGCATACCGACAAGGGAAACACGTGCACGGATTCCATCCTCATCCCATGCGAACAAATGTTCGAGCAAAGACTTCTGCCACTCACGCAACACCAACGGGCTCCCAGCCTTACCCGCCACAGAGTCCTTCGTCACCATACCGAAAGCCTCAACGAAATCCACCACCGGCTCCATAACCCGACCCTTAGCCAACGCCGTTTCAGGAACCGGAGTCAACCAGGCCGGAGGCCAACTATCCACGCGCATCCTCACGATTAGCGCGGCGCTCCATCAACTCCTCAAGTTTCGACTTAGCCTTCACCTGACTAACACCCAGGCGCATACGATCCGTTGGCGTGAAACCCAGCAGGGACAGATTAGAAACAATCGCCTTATCCAAGTCGCGCAAAGCCCGGCGCTCATGCCAAGCATCAATGTTCTCCAACACGTAAGACCGCAACTGCTCACGCTCATCAACCATTTCACAAGTCAACTGAAGCAACTCAATATCAGTGTCCTGCGAAATCCACGTCTGACCAAGCGACCAAGTACGATTCCACAAATCCAAGCCATGCCCATCAATACGGCGCAACGGTTCTGGTGTGTCAGTAACCTCATGCAACTCAATCGAATCACCACTGACCGAAGGCGCACGAGAACCAATCAGCTGCTTATTGCTTGCAGACTTACCAGGGTTAGGCACCAACATCCTCCAACTTGTCAGACTTCCGAACATTACAAACCCAATGAGCTAGCTTCAGATTTTCCAAAGAATCAACGCCGCCCTTAGAAATGGGGATTACGTGGTCAAGCGTAGCGCCAAGCTTCGAAGTCCTCGGCAAAGACATATCCACCAACTGCTTGCAAATGTGGCAAACGAAACCATCACGCTCCGCAACCTCCTCGTGAGTAATGCGTTCCACCGACTTTGCGCCCTGCCTGCGAACCGTCTTAATCCGATTCCGCGCACGCCTAGCCTTCACCTTGCAATCGTCATGGTACTTACCGGCCCCAGTGTAGGAAACAGGCAACTCAATATCACCGTCACAGAAACCGCACGACCAAATTTTCACCGGCCCACGCTCTGCCATCAGGCGCTGATGACGTTCCCTAGCCGCAACCCGATTACCGTTCACCTTGCACTCTGTCGAGCAATACTTCACAGATCGCCACTTCCGAGTCAAGAACTTCGTAGAACAAACCGGGCACACCAAAGTCTTTGGCACATTAGTTCCACCGCGCTTAGCCCGCAAAGCCTGACAATCTAGGCTGCAGTATTGGCCGAGATCGTCAAACACGATACAGTCAATCCCGAGAGTTCCGCAGCCGTAACACATAGCCCTTCTAGTCTACTCTGTAAAAGTAGGGCGGGTTCAGGAATCTTGTCTATGGTTGCAGAGAACAAGAAGGCTGGGGCGGCGGGTGACGGTCGAAACGTGTTTTAATATTTACCCCACCCCTAGTTGACCCGTACGGGGCCCCTACAGTAGTGGCTTGTTGCCTCGTCTACGGTTGCATTCACGATGAGCTGGTGCGAGCGGGGAGTCCGGGTGTCCTGCGATGAGGTGGTCTGCCTCTATGCTGTCCCCGAACTCGAATGGCTTATTGCATAGGTGGCAGTGGGTGGCTTGGGATTTTATTTGCTTCCTGCGTTTCCTATAGTCAGCGTTATATAACTCACGTTTCTTAGCCTGTCGTTCCGGGGAGTCCACCCGTATAGGCCGACACCCCCCACAGTATGAAGAACCGCGCACCAGGATTCCGCATTTCAGGCAGGGGCTATTGAAATTCATTGTGTCCTGAAGCGTGAACCCAAGACTGCATGACCTCGATGAACTGTGTGATCGTCAAGTCTTCCAGCTTCTCCATGTCCAACTCTGTGAAGGCTTGCTCTGCCGCATCAAACAAGATGAGCAACTCGTCACCTGTCTTGTCATGTTGTGCTGCCTTCAAATCCAGGAACAGGTACAACGGTAGGGAGAAGAAGTTTTGTGCTACCCCTCGGAACGCTGGTGTGATGATCTCTATTGGTGGTCTGTTGTGTGCGCGTTCTGATGCCATCATCTTCGCAAAGTCAATGGGATTTTCATCGGTCACAGTAAGTCAATCTTCCCACGGAACGGCACGCCCGCCTCCAACTCGAAACAGGTCACCGCTGTGGTCGAATCCCCACCACCACCCGACATCCTCGTGAACCAATCCGAACCGTTATCCATCGTGCTCGCTTGCACCCACCAACGCTCACGACCCTCAGCCCCCGAGAATTGCTCCACGCGATGGTGATGGAAGTGCCCGCTCACCATGAGTGTGCTCGCTGCAAGATACGTGTCGTTGAATACTGCTTTAGTCCAGAACGCTTGGAACCCGTCAGGCCGTGCAACCTGGTGGCCGTGAATCGCACCCAGAATGTGTGAGCCGTCACCGAACACATCAAAGGCGAACCCTTCATCATGAGGTTGTGGGACAAGCCAACGATCCACGGGCAGTCCTACTTCGGTGGCTAGTCTGCGAATCTGTTGCAGAATCACAATGCCCCAGTCATCCGTGCCCGGTCTACCCACCGCAGCCTTGTTCACACGGAACTGGCAATGGTTGGAAGCAACCGACCCGTAAGTCACTGAAGCGTACTTGCACGCCAACTTGATGAGATCCCAGATGAGAGCCGAAGCTAAGTCAACCTGCTGCATCGGGCTCAGCGTGTTGGTTATCAACTGATCCATGTCAGCCTTGTTCGACACGCCTTCCACAATGTCCCCCATGTCCAGGATGACTATGTGGTCGTAGTTGCCTGCCTTCAGCTTCTCCTCAATGCGGGCATAGCTGGCATGAATCCGTTGGATGCTCTCCTCATGTCCGCCCCTCGAGCCGCCCTTACCAATCTGGTAATCAGCAGGACAAATCACATATGTGCGAGTGTTACGGGATTTTTTTGGAGGCTTCGGTGTGGTGCGTTTCGCCTGCGCGTACAACGTGGGCAGGTCGAGGTCTGTCACCTTCCTGCGGAAATGGAACCTGTACGCCGTCAGCCACTCCCCATCCCAACGCTGCCACTGCGAAGTCCGTGGTGTGCCCACAATCTCATACTCGTCAGGTGGGTAGCCGCGCTCCAACAGGAACTCGTCAAAGTTTGGGGCTGCAGGTAAACCCTCAGTGGTGGCAATACCCTCGTTACCGTCAAACTGTAGCCCTGGTCGAAAGTCTTTCGGAGCTTTCACCCGCTGTGCAGGCTCGAGGTTCTCTAGCATTAGTCCACCCTACAGACACAGTCATCGCAAGGTCTGTCCCTACGGTCACGAATAATCTTCTCCCCCAACGGGATACCACGGTCAGACAAAGCTTTCCCCAGCGCCCGATGACTCCAAGCATCACGATCTGCGAGAGCAGTGCGCAAAATCTTTTGGTCAACAGTGCTCAGGTTCCCCAACACGGTGCGAATCATGCACGGAAAAACGCGCACCGGAGGAGTCATATCCTCAAGCATTAGCCCTAGTAGTCGCAATCAGTTTGTATGCGACCTCCAAGAACCACGGGTTCAGGTTTCGGGTCAACGCGCACTCCTTCAACGCCAGTGCCAAAGCTCCGCGAATGTCATCGAAGTCCTTATCCCAAATCAGGTTGTCATCCTGCAACAGTCGGGCCGCCTCATAGTAGGGCGCGAACAGGTCATCACTAATCTTGCTTGCTTGCTTCTGCAATGTTGCTTGAACACTCATTGGTGCTTCCTTTCGTAGGTTGATTGGAAGTTTATTCGTGCAGATCTAGGAAATCGAAGGATTGAAACGGCTCGTTATCATATTGTGACAATTCGTTGACACGGATGAAAGCCCCCGGAACCCTCGTGTCCGCGTACACCTTCCACGCCAAAACACGGATCACCTGCGCATCATCCTCATACACAACCCCGGTCAACGAGTCCTGCACGCTCCGAAGCAACTTGTCAATGTCAGGCGGGACAACAGGGTAAGGGCGTTTCACTGTTGACACGGAAGAAGGCCGGTCAAGATAGAACATGACTTCTAACTCAACCGGCCCCGACACTCTGACCCAACCGTTCACCAACACAGAGTGCTCCGCAGCAACGCGCACATCTTTTCGCCAAGCCGGAAGAAACTTGGATGACTCTACAAAACGATTATTCCCTATTGACTTTTTCGACCCCTGTGGTGCAGGCCGGCCCACAACATCAAAGGTTAGTTCCACGCCTCCCAGAATATCGCTTAGGAGATATAAACGACATCAACACGGCCAGGCAGAGAAGGGCACCGAAAATCCATCCGAACACGCCCGTCACATTATCCACCTGGTAGGCCAGCAGGAAGAAGTTCAACCCCATCGAAAATGCGAGGATTCGCCCAAAGTATTCCATCAGTTGCCCTTCCCAATCAGGCTAATCAACGACTGCAACAAGACAAGAATCCGGTCACGCTCCAATTGTCGACCAAGCTCAATGTCAGCCTGCCGGTTGTCCTCACCAGCCTCAAGAATCTTCCGCATACGCTCAGACATTAGAAGGGTGCTTCCTCGGATATAACGCCAGGCGTTACAGTCGGCCACACCGCGTTCACCGCAGCATGATTTACTTTGTCCGACACAACCTGATTCTCCGCAGGTGCCACAGAATCAGCGCGCACCTTGATGCTAAACCCAGGAGTCCCGTCACGCTTCTGGAACGTGTTAGTGCCAGTGATACGACCCGACACCACAACCTGTTTCACACCCTCCAACGGTGCCCGATTGTCTGTGGTCACGTCATAGGTGGTTTTGTCCACTGTTTCCCACTCACCCTGATGGTTCTGTTTGCGAACATCCACCGACACCTTCAGGGCTCTCCCCCAATCGAAGTCCGCCACATTGTTCAACCAACCAGTCAACTCAATCCGAGCCTCATTCTTAATCACGATCTACCCCTTCTCATATCCGATAACGTGCGCCACATTGACACAGTCATTATTGCCGCAACTTCTGACACCCGGGAACATAGGTTTCCCATCGTCATCCAACGGTGTGATTTCATCCGCAGCGAACCTACCGCCCCACGGGAAACACTTGCCCTCGGTGGCAGAGATCGTCTGAACCCTACGCGCCCGACAGCTCGCACACAGAATGAGCTTCCCCCGCCTCGAGGAAACACTCCACTCATAACCGCAACGCTCACACTGCACCACCGGCATCTAAAGACCTAAACGCAATCTGCATTTGTGCATCAGTGAACTCATAACGTTTCACTCTAGCCTTTTTCACCGGAATTTCCACCGGGGCCGGCACAGGTGTGTCAAGGATAGAACCCACACCACCATCACCCAAACGTGCAAGGAAACGCTCCCGAGCCCAATACGCTGTCGCACGCCTCGTAATAATCCTTCGCAACCGGAGCTGGTCTGGGTGTAACGGGTGCTCCCGATGCAACTCGTCAAGGTCAATCCCATGAGCATCAGCCCACAAATTGTCACTGTAAAGGCTCACAGTTTCTTCCCCACCATGTTCGCCTCGAACCTACGAAACTTCTCCAACTCCGCAATATGCTCTGTTCGCCCATAGCGATACAACATCCGTGACATGGCCGCAACATTCCGGCCCAACGTTTCCGCAGCCATTGGAGCGCTCATCCCGTTCGCAACCAACCACTCGAACTCGTCACAAACCTCGTCACCCCTCAACGCGCTCACCACAACTCCTTAGCCTGATACAGATTAGCCATCGCCCACGAATGCCGAGCATCCGCATCCATCCAACCAGCCTGATAATGCAACAACTTGCAACAATCATCACACCGCAAAATGTGCAACCCATGCTCCTCACACACCGGCTGTGGATCAGAACGCCAACCTGCTTCATCCAAGTCAGCCTCACCCTCCATATACATGACCGGCCTCGCGGGTTGCGCCTTCGCGTGCAACACATCCAACAAGCCTCGAGCCGTCACAATCCCATTCAACGAAACTGTGTACGCCGGCACAATCGCCGTCTGAACCTCCTCATAAGAAGCCCCATCCAACACTTGCAACCACATCAACACTTTCGCCTCAGTAACCTGCTGACCATCCAACGCTGCACAAAACGACAACACCTTAGTCATCTCAGCTTTATTCATCTTCTATCCCTTTCATCATTGACCCATAATCGAAATCTATTTCCTTCGGCCGGAGCTTCTCCGCAGCCTCCTCAGCCTCAAACTTTCTGACAAGCAAAGCACCCTGCTCCGCGTTCGTCAACTTACGCACACCCATCGTCACCCTCAATGGCAACGGATCATCCTCCCAACCTTCGGCGTTCAACCAGGTCGCAGGATACTGAGTGAACGCATCCTCACGGTTTGGATCGTCACGGTACCGTTCAGCACCAGCCACGATTTCCTCAATCGTTGCCTTCTTAAGCGCTTTTCGTAGAGCGTCAGGGACTCTGCCTTTAGCTGTCTTTCGAGGATAGATTGCCCAAAATTGTTCTATCGCAGAGTTAAGTGGTTTTCGTTCTTGTGGTTCTAGTTCAGTGGTTCTAGTTAGGTCATCACCCGTGAGTACCCCCGTCATCACCGGTGCAGACCCCCCCTCATCACCCGTGACTACCCCCCTATGCAGTGGTGAGGACACTTGGAGCGTATAAATGACCGAACTGTTGTGTCGCTGTTGCTTGGTCATAGCCCCAGCATCAACGAGCTCTTGCGCAGCGCGATCTACGGAAGCCTTCGAGCAATGTAGGCGCTCAGCCAGAGTGCCGCGTGAAGGGTAAGCCTTATGCGTTTCACTATCCGCATAGCGAGCGAGCACCGCGTACAGCCTCACAGCCCGGTCAGAGATGTCTAAGTCGAGGAGCCATTCGTCAATGATTGCGAACCGGCGCTCTAGCCTGATTGATTGTTCCATGTTTAGCCTTTTCTATCGGCTAGACTGGAATCTAAGCCGATGCCGTTATCATCGGTTTTTCTGTGAGGGTCGGAGTGTTAAGCTTCGGCCCTCACTCTATTGTACCGCCTAGAACGCTGCGTCTTTCCAGTCTGAGCGTTCCTTACTGCCATCAGGCTGAAGATACCACCAACCCCCAGCCCGGTCAAACACCGGCAAATTCTCCCTCTCCCACAACGGCAGCTTATGATTCCACGCCCGAGCCTGATTCGCAATTCTCGGGTCAGCCTCCATCCCATAATTCCAGGCTGCACAAACCCGCATCAGATTATCGGGAGTGTCCAGAAGCTTAGATCCACCGATGCCTTTATTCCGTCTGTGATGAATTTGCAATTCTTCCGTCTGCCCACAGTGGTAGCAGTGATCGTCACGAGCCTCGATGAGTTTGCGGATTTTCAACGACAAGGCCATGCCCCCAGTTTATGTCACCCGAAGTCACGCAGGAACGGGCTCGCATCCGCAACGGAAAGCCGAAGTGACCTGCAAATAGTATGCGCTTATACTTGGAGCTGGGGCAGGATGGATTCGATTGACCGAGAACCCGCGCAAGCGATTCGGTCAACACCGGGGTTCGATTCCCCGCTGCTCCACTAGACATTTGGTCGGGTTTGAACCGTGCAAATCGTCAGAAAAATAGTTTGCGGATTAGTTTGACATGGCGTGTCTAGTCCTATACACTAGAGTCATGAGCAACACCGAAGAAAGGGAAACCATGAACGCCAACCAACTAGTCCACGGCGATGTAATCAAGTTTCGCCACGTATCTAAGAGAAGCTCTCGCATCGCTGTCATCCGCAGCGTTGAAACCGTAACGAACATGATTGGCGAGCAGGTCGTTCGGGCAAGCGTTCGGATCAACGACACAGCCGGGTTGATTGACTTCCACGATTCAATCATTTGGGAATATCTCCGCAACGAGAACCCAGAGATTGCAGAAATCAACTCGGAGTACGAGCGCTTATTCGCACAGCGCTAACCCACATACTCAGGAAGGCCCCTCTACGGAGGGGCTTTTCTGTTGCCCATGCTAACCTTGCACCCGAAGACCCCGGATGGCCTCTGCGCAAGCACGTCACCGGGGTTACGGCATACGCCGACAAACACGAACGTGACTGAGTACGCCGACATTCTGTGCGCTCACACACAATCAGCCCGATTCACACGATCTAACCCAATGAAAGTTCCCTAATGTGTGCAATAACGCAGATTTCACCAGGATAAGGGACACTGATATTTCGGTAGCGTATAACCTGATGAAACGGGAGCGTAGAAGCACGTAACCCCCCTGAACACCTAACTACATCTTTCGAGAGTTAGACACCCAGAGGGGTTCGGCATTGCGGTATCCAAAAATACTGCGGGTAAGCACCTGCCCCAGCAAAAACTGACTCAGCACTCACCACAAGCATAACAGCCTAACCCTGCTCCCCAACATCCTCAGACGTGTCCAAACTCGCCAACCACGCCATAAACTCCTCCTCAGACATCCCGTCATCCAACACCAGGCTCACAGTTGCCGCCCGTTCTCCTCAGACTCCACCATCATCCACCGCAAACGATCCATCAACTCAAACATGGTTGCACCAAACGCCCCACCCAGGTTCTCAATGTCACCCTCAAAGCCGCCATCCACTTCCTTCACAACCACAACCCAAGCCCTCACGACTCCTCCTTACAGCGACAACCATCAGGGAACCAACCCCCACCACAATCATCACAACGGTCAGACCACACCCTCGTCACAGTTTCATCTCCGCCTGCACCATCTTCGCAGCAGTAGCCTGCGCCATAATCGAGGACTCAATCATCCGCAACTTAGCTCGAACACGCTCCACCTGAGCCTTCGCCAAATCCCGTTCCAGGCGTGCATCAGCCGAAGCCAGTTTCGCCCGTGCCTGACGTTCCACAACCGGCCCCTCCGCTGCAATAAACGCGTGAGCCTCAACCGTGTCCAACGTGTTCTCACACCGGGCAAGCCGATCCATAGCCTCCGCGTAAAACTCAATCCCCTTCCGGTTCTCCTGCGTTAGCTCGTACAGTTCTTTGACGATCTCCGATTGAATCACAAACCATCACCAACCTTTCAATGAGAGCCACCCGAAACACATCCACATCAGGGTCACCGTTTTCCAGGCTTTCCTGATACGCCTGCAACAGTTCCCTCACCGAGGCCGCCAGAACCGATTGACTCTGCATGAGCTTTCACCTTCGCTAACACATCCGGGTTCGCCCCAGCCTGCTGTGCTTCTGCCCATAGCATACGCAACAAGTCAACATCGGTGAGGCTCATTGCTTCAGTCAACCAGTCACGCGATTTCTGTGACCCTTCGTGACGTGCAACCTTCTGCATCTCCTCCGCGCTAGGCCGCTTAGACCCGGTGAACGCCCCACCTAAGTCTGCGAGCGCTCTACCTATGGCACTGGTAGCGCAATTTTCGACCATGCTGACACGGTTCACCGGGGAGCTGTCAATACGTTCCTCCGCGTAATCCACTGTAACCGGGCGCTCATCCTTACGATCCAGATACACCTCAGCCCTGATGACAACCTGCTCCGGTGAGAAATGCACCAGCTCAGTGTGCAACCTGCCGTCAGGATACTTAGCCCAGAACGCATCAATACGCTCCGCCACAGTCGAATACTGGGATAAATCAAACCTCGCCATAATTCTCCTCCAAATAGTTAGCAATCAAAGCCTCGGCATACTCAGACACCGGGACACCCACCTCATTCGCAGCGTTCAAAAGCCGAACATACACTTCCGCCTCGAGCTCCACTGTCACCACAACTTCAGTCATCACTCACCCTTTCGCAATCACAGTCACACCAGACCGAACCCAAGCCCCGACAGTCTTCACCGGAACCTCAAACATTTCCGCAATCGCCTCATGATCCACACCAAGACCATCCAACCGTTTCGCACGCATCTTGCAACACGTCAACAATTCCGTAGCCTCACGCTTTGCCCGCTTCCACTGTGCCGACAAAGTTTGCACCTCCGAACGAGTCAACGCCCTAAGACGATCCTCCTCAGACTGCTCCAACAACTGCTCAATCAGTGTTGGTGTTATTTCATGCAACTGTATTGTCATCGTTCACCCTTTCCCATAAATCGTCAGCCACCCTGACCAACGAAACAATCATCTCCTCATCACGCTCAATCCGAATCACCTTCGGGTCAAACCAGGCCGGCATAAACGCCCCATCCCGTTCCTCCCTAAGCAACCACGCAAAATAGCAGAACTCAGCCTCCGTCACGAACAGTTGCCATTGAACCTGCCGCCGATACTGTAACGGAATTTTCTCCGGGTTCCAATCCTTCCCCGTAGTCTTCACCTCAGAGATCGCGTGATGGTCAAGCGTGAGCCCATCAGGTGTGCACAAATAGTGGTCGCTCACCCGAGATGAAATCAGCCAATCATTCGGCATCACACCATGCTTCTCCTTCAGAAACATTGAAATCGGCCCTTCCCAGGCACGACCAAACGCCATGTAAGGGTTATCGTTCTCCACAAAGTCTGCACGGTAATCCTCCACCGCCTGCTCAAACCCGCCCGGCCCCGATGCAGCCTTAGCCACCTGGGTAGCCGTCACACCCTCACGGCGGGCCGACAACCACCGTTCAGTGTTCACCGACTTAGATGCCACAAACTGGTCAGGACTTAACATTGAACATCTTCTTCCACCTGGCGTGAGCTATCTGCAAAGCCTCACGAAACACTTCCTCAGGGTTCTCCGTCTTCGCCAGTTTCAAAGCAGCCCAAGACTTCTCCCAGATCGCACCCGAATCAGATTGCGAATCCAACCACTCAGTCATAATCAAGTCAGCCAACCGAGCCGCCCGAATATCCGTCACATTGTCATCAACCATTGAAACCTCCACTAACCTTTACTGTATGAGCAACCGGGGACAAAGCTACCGAAACTTCAGTGCAGCAATTGTCAAAATCGGTGGTGTGCCATGTCAAGACATTCCCGACATTTTCTTCCCCGAAGACTTCCCCGATCCAAGCACCAGGAAATATGCGATCCGAACGGCCAAAGCGTTGTGTAAAGAGTGCCCGCTGCTGATTCAATGTTTCGCCTACGCTATCGAAGCGCAAGAACCCTACGGGATTTGGGCAGGCACCCTTCCACACGAGCGCTAAACCGGCTCTACTATTTCTTCAGGAGTAGAACCGCCGACACGGAATGACAACCGTTTCACCGTTTCACCCTGCCGAAACTTGTTCCACGCCTTGACCACAACACCGGCAGTCTGCAAATTATGCCAGTAGGTACCCCGACCAGCACGGTCACGGTTCAGACCGAACTCTCGGAGCGCATAAATCGGATTACCCTCCATGAGTCCTTCACCAGATCGTAACTTGTCCCAAAAGTAGTCCGAATCCTTACGGTCAACCTGGTCAATCGACCACATCAGAAACGCCAGAACCCCGCTGTGAAAATTGCACAACGTAGCAATCGACTTGGAAGTGCTTGTGTACCGAGCAATATCAACGATGCCCTCCGCAGCACGTAGCACCGCACCAGCGCTCACCTCAAGGCTTGTGCTCGTGATAGCAGCACGAAATCCGCCAAGCTCCGACAACGCAATCCTGCGACCAAGCGCTGCCAAAACATTGTGATTCTTGTGACCGCGCAACCGAAGCACATCGGCCACCGTTCGAGCTTTCCCCATATCCATTGTTTCCTGCGTTTCAGGAAGCGCATCCCAAATGACAAGGCACTCAATGGCAACACCCGCAGCGATACACGCCATCAAACGATGCTGGCCATCAAGAACCGTGCCATCCACTGTCACCTGGATAGGTTGCCCGTTATAGCGCCATTCACCGGCAGTCATCGAAGCGGCCAAACGACTTAGATGTCTTTGGTTCACAGACCTGTTATGCCTGTTGCCCTCAAGAATCTTCCTGGCTTTCTGTGGCGTAATCCATTCCCGGCCAAAATTGTTTCCACCGGATCGTACTGTTTTCTTCATTTCTTACCCTTTCGTTGTTATTACTTGTCTAGCCGTCTTCAGGCTCGTCATAGAACGCCGCATCAAGGGCATTCAAGTGTGCTCGCAGGAAGTAAGCCTGCTCCCGAGTGATGCACAATGTCCCAGGTTCCCCGATCTGCCACACATCATCCCGTAAGCGTAAACAAATGTCCCGCCCATCCATCCGCAAATCCATCATCGAACCGGCTCCTTCACCGTCAAAACCCAAACACCCACCAGGACAAGCAACCCACCGAAAATAAGTGAGTCTAAATGTTGGAACAGCACAGCGCTACCAACACCTAAGCCAATGAAAACCCAGCCGGCCTTCACAGTGCCACCACAATCACAGTCACACCGGTCACCAACGCTGACACGACAAGCAACCAGCCGACCACACACATCCGGTTCTTCTTAGGTCGAAGGTCACGCCTCCGAGGAAGCAAAGCAACATGATCGCTCGCCTGTTTCGGCAGTGGCAAGGACATTTCGTTCTCCCACAAAGTGAGAGCCCGCTCCATCTTC
>Ga0208787_1000182_pt1 | contig 31382 bp, 18 predicted proteins | sample Wag4_2014_7_11_FD_187362 | JGI IMG/M metagenome (GOLD analysis project Ga0208787, IMG submission 187362) | Fresh water microbial communities from Ohio, USA - Utica-2 Time Series HT 2014_7_11 (SPAdes) (version 2) | ecosystem: Environmental > Aquatic > Freshwater > Water tank | place: USA: Ohio...
CCGGTGGGGGTGGTTCCACAGGCGGAGGTGGTGGCGGTGGTGTTGTCGTTGTGCCAGCGCCTATTTTAGCCATGGCTTCCGAAATAATTATAGATCCTGTCCCCATCATTAGTGATGACGGTTTTTCTGTCAAAACAAATTTCACCAATATAGGAAATGCTGATTTTAATGGCTGTATTGTTTTAAAACTTTATAAAGCAGGAGGGCAATTAATGACTAAGGTTACTCTGGATCCAACGGAAACCTTAATGCCGGATAAATCATTTTCAGCAGACCAAATCATCTCAAGTAGTGGTATTAGTCTGGCAACAGGCGATTATTATGTGGAGTTATTATACGAGGAAAATTGTGGATCATCGGAACAGGAGGTTAGAGCATCAGGTACCTTTTCGAATAGGAAAGAGGTCAAAGGACTCAAAATCATTCCAATGTTAGAGGTAAAACCACTCGATTTTTCCTTTGAAAAAGAAGGTGGTTCCAATACCATTAAAATAACTTCTAATACTGTTTGGAATGTTAATAATAATCCATCCTGGTTAAAATTCCCTACCAACAGATCTATTGGAAATATGGATCTCACCTTTAATTGTGATTCAAATATCACTTTTTTTCCGCGCGCAGTTAATTTTAGCATTTCTGCTACGGGTACCAAAACATTCGACCTTTCAGTGAAGCAAAAGGCTATTCCACTCTCTGAGTGCACTGCTCCCACCGGATTAAGAATTACGAGAAAAGACTATACTTGGGCAAAAATTGCCTGGAATCCAATTAGAGGGACGAATTTTTACCAGCTAAGGTATAAAAATCTAAAAGATTCAGTTTGGATAACCGTCGATTCTATACAGGGAACCTCTTTTGATATATCAAATTTGCATCCATGTAGTAATTTTGGTGTGCAGATTAGTGCCATTTGCGCCAATATAAAAAGTCCATTATCAACGGAAATTAATTTTAAAACAGAAGGGTGTGATGATCCTTATTGTTATTCTTATGGTGCGGGAAAATCAGACTGGATTGAATCAGTTACTATCAGCGATAAATCGTTTAACTCAGGACAGAATCTTGGATATGCCAATAAAATGGATGTCATTGGTAATGTAGAAGAAGGAAGAATCCATTTATTCAAATTTGCAAGTAAGCATAATTCCTTGTCCAGGTCAGAATTATATCGTTGGCAACTTTACATTGATTTTAATGGGGATAAAGATTTTAATGACACTTTAGAGCAGATTTATAATGCAGTGATTCCAAAATTCACCTCAGTAACGGGGGTATTTAAAAATATAACCATTCCTGAAGATATGCCCATTGGTTTAACTCGCATGCGTATTATGCTCACTACCGATAAGTCTGATAATAATTCCTGCGAAATATCTCAGGAAGTGTTAGAAGTTGAGGATTATGGAATTAATGTAAAAAAGAACAGAGATAGTATATTTTTAACGCCGGATACTGCTTTTTTAAAAAACACCTATACTACATTAAGAGCAAATGTCAGAGCATCCACAGGGTGGGATGTTACTAAAAAACCTTCTTGGGTAACTACTACATATCCTAGCTGGGCCGCTACACCTACTGGATTAAACGTTTCTTTATTTGTTAGCAACAATACTGGTGTTAGAAGACAATTTAATTATACCTATACCTTGAGAGGATCTGTTAAAACGAAAGCGATTTTTATTTCTCAGGATCCGGTGAAGCCTTCTTTAGCTATTGATACCTTAGAATATAAGGTATCGGAAAATGCTCAAAATAAACTTATCTCAGTAAAATCAAATATTTACTGGCGGGCAAAAACAAATGCTTTTTGGATTCAGGTAAATAATCCATTAGGATTGGAAAACGATAGGTTAAGTATTTCTATGTTAGAAAATACAAGTAAAGAAGCCAGGATTGACACCATCCGGGTTTATGCTGCAAGTGGAGATACTTTAAGTAAGTTAATTTTGATCAAACAAGCTCCCAAAAAAGGTGCATTTTTAGTTAGTTCTGATTCACTGACTTTCCCTGCTGCAAATGCCAGCAAATTAGTTTACACTCAAGGTAATGTTGATTGGAAAGTGGTCGCCAAACCTAACTGGATTAATGTAGATAAAAGCTCGGGCATTGGAAATGATAGCTTGAGGGTTTTTTCTGAAATAAATTCCAATGGTATAAGTCGAAAGGGTAATCTGGTTATTCGATCAGCAGATGAAACGATGGAGGTAACCATTATGATTTTTCAAGAGGCTGGCGCTCCAATGCTAAAATTGACCACTCGAATGATTTCTATTCCAGATACAGCCAGTCAAATATTATTAAAGTTAAATAGTAATATTCCATGGCAATTGAAGTCTAAGCCAGATTGGGTGTCCGGACCTCAACCGCTAAGTGATTCAAGCTATTTGCTGAGAGAAAATACTTTGAGAATCTCTTTTGATTCAAATAATAGTTATTTACATCGGAAAGGGGTGATTGTTTGGAAGGGCAATAACCAAACAGATTCAATAGAGGTTCTTCAAGATTCGAAACAGGTTAATTTACCAGGAAACTGGAAAGTAAAACCGACGAATACCATTCATCAAGTGCTTATCTACAAAAATTCATCTTTTAATTTTGGATCCAATGTCAAAATAGTGCCAGGTGATTTAATTGGTTTGTTTGTTGAAACGGGTAATCAGCTAACTTGCGCTGGTTACGCTGTTTGGCGTGATGAAAATATGGTACTTAGTATATACGGGGACAACCCCGGTACTCCTGAAACGGAAGGTTATGTTACTGGTTCACCCCTTAGATTTAAGATTAGGCCAATCAATAGTTCACAGGATATTGATGTCCTGTGTCAATTTTCACCTGTTGGTTCTTTTGGTGTGGTGACAGCAACTAACTCATTTTTGCCAGGTGGTGTGAGTGCGGTAGAGTCTATGTTTACCCTTACTCCCGCTAAAATTAATATTAATTTAAATCCGGGATGGAATACTATTTCCAGTTATGTTATACCTGAATTGAAGGCCTTTGATTTTCTGGTGGATTGGTCTAAATTCCTCTTTATCAAATCCATTGAGAATGAGGAGGGAAATACTTATATAGTAGAAAAAAAGAATACAAATTATCCCGCTTTTGATATCAGAAAAGGATACAAGGTATTTGCTGAAAGGGCGGGTAATCTAACTTTACAAGGTTCGGTTGTTAAACCATCATTTCACCCGATATTGATTAAAAAGGGGACCCAAATACTTCCTTATTATAGTTTTTTATCCAGGACGGTCACGGAAGTTTTGAAGCCAGTAATCAACGAGATAAAGTTGATAAAGGATAATGAGGGCAGGGTTTTTATTCCTGATTTGGCCATTAATCATTTGCGACAATTAAACCCTGGCCAAGGATATTATATTCAGGCAAAAAAGGAGGTTCAATTTACTTATCCTGATGATTATGTTTCGGGTATAATGCCCCCTGGTACTCAACACAATCCACTGCTTGATACCTTAGAGTATTACAAACTAAGGAATAATATCAATACGGGAAATAATAGTACCATAGCCATCAGGTACTCTTCCCAATATTTAAAAAAGGGAGATGAAATAGGGCTTTTTGCTAATGATACGCTGCTGTTCGGTGCCTCAAAGGTGGATACAGGAAATCTGGCAATCATTGCATGGGGAAATAACCAGAATAGTTCGGGAAGAAATGGTTTTTTTGAAAATGAAAATATTCGTTTAAAACTTTGGAGAAAATCTGAAAACAAGGTTTACCCACTTATTATAAATTGGGAGGACGATGCTGTTGGCAAATATCGAAAAGATGATTTGCAAATTGGTCACATTAAAAGTATTGCGACTACCTCTTGGTTTTCATTCGATAAAGAATTGGGACTCGAAAGTTTGGATGTTTTTCCTAATCCGGTGAGTGATTTTTGTAGGATAAAAGCCAATGAAGAATTTAAAGGTGAGGTCATCATAAGTCTTTGGAATGCTGATGGTAAATCGCTTCAACATTGGATTTATTCTAAAGGGCTGAAAAAAGATGAAACGGTAAATATTCCAGTAAATAATTTCCCAACAGGTAGTTATTTATTAAAATTTGAAGGAAAAAATATCAGTGGATTTAAAAAATTACAAATAATTCGTTAACTAAACAGTATGAAAACTTTATACTATGTACCTTTGTGCTAATTTTTTATTGTTTAACCGCTGCAATTCAGCAAAATGAATAAAGTGAATTTACCTGAAATCGAATATAATTCTCAGAGAGTAGATATAAACATTGCTGAATATGGAAGGAATATTCAGAAAATGTTAGCCCACGTGGCTGAAATAGAGGATTTAGACAAACAAAAGAAATATGTTGATAAAATAATAGACCTTATGATTGTCATTAATCCTCAGTGCAGAAATGTGGAGGATTTCAGAAGTAAACTTTGGAAGCATGCTTATCGTATTTCTGGTTTTAAGCTTAAAATAACGCCTCCTGATGGTGTGGAATTTTCAAAGGAAGATAAAAGGGAATATCCGGAAGAAGTAGCCTATCCTGTTATTGAAAATAACTACAGGCATTACGGGCATCATATTCAGTTGCTCATAAAGAAGGCAAAAGAAATGCCTGAAGGCCCTAAAAAAGTAGGTATGATAAATACGATTGCCTCCTATATGAAATTGGCATACAAAACGTGGAACAGGGAGAATTATGTGAGTGACGAATCCATAAAGAATGATTTAGCTACTATTTCTAAGGGCACACTTTATGTGGAGGACGGTTCTTCTATTGATACCTTTGGTCAACCTACCAATAATTCAAATTCCAGAAGACGGCCAACGGGTAAATCTTATGGAAGTAACGATTATGGTCGTAACAGGTCAAATTATCCTCAGAATGCCAATAAAAATAAATCAAGATCTCGCTTCGGTAATGCAGTGGCTCCGGGTAAGAGAAAACCTAATATCTAATTAAATGTACTTGTATAATATTACTTATAGAGTTGAAAATACTGTTTTTGACGCTTGGAAAAGATGGGTTTTAGAGAAAAATATTCCTTCTATCATGTCATTAGGTTTATTTTCCAGTTTTAGATTTTGCGCCCTTTTAGGAGAAGAAAATATAGACGCACAAACTTATGCACTGCAATTCAAATGTGATAGTTGGGAAATATTTCTACAATACAGAGATGGGAATATGGCTACATTTTTTGAACAACAGATGTCATTGTTTGGTGAAGATGTCCTCACATTTAGTTCCCTTCTTGAAATACACTTAGAAGGATAGGATTTCTAGAGGACAAAAGCCTTTGATTCCACCCTGGTTAAACTTCATGTGTGCTATTTAAATGATTGAATATCAATTATATTTTTATATAATTGTCGGGTTTAACTTTGAACTTTACCTTTCTCTTTTATTATTTAGAGAGGCTGGAATGGCTTACCTTTCATTTTTTACTTAGAAATATGGGTGAAATATGTTGGTAAAAACATTTGCCAGTGCCGTTCAGGGTGTTGGTGCAAAAACAATCACTGTGGAGGTAAATAGTGGGGGACAGCCTGTTGCTGGAACGAACTATTACAACATGGTTGGGTTACCTGACAACGCAGTAAGGGAGGGTTTTCAGCGAATTGAAGCAGCTATTATCAATGCTGGTTTAAAAATGCCACGTGTTAAAACCATTGTAAACTTGGCGCCTGCTGATTTAAGAAAAGAGGGTTCATCTTATGACCTTCCCATAGCCCTTGGCATTTTAGCTTCTTCGGGTCAGATACCATTGGAAAAACTCGATCGGTTTTTAGTAATGGGTGAATTATCATTAGATGGCACTTTACAACCTTTGAGAGGTGCTCTTCCCATAGCCATACAGGCAAGAAAGGAGAATTTTTATGGATTAATTTTGCCTTTAGCCAATGCCAGAGAAGCGGGAATTGTTAACAATCTGGAAGTGATAGGAGTGAAAAATCTAACCGAAATTGTGGCTTACTTAAGAAATGAATTGGATATCAAAGCTACCCAAGTGGACACTCGTGATGATTTTTTTAGAAATCAGACAACGCATAATGTTGATTTTTCTGATGTAAAAGGTCAAAGTCACATAAAGCGTGCTCTTGAAATTGCTGCTGCTGGTGGACATAATGCAATCCTCATTGGCCCTCCTGGTGCAGGAAAAACCATGTTAGCGCGGCGGCTGCCAACTATTTTACCACCTCTAACGCTTGCTGAAGCATTGGAGACGACAAAAATTCATTCCGTTGCCGGTATTTTATCACCCGAAACGGCCCTGGTACATACCAGACCATTTCGATCGCCCCATCATACCATCAGCGATACGGCAATGACTGGAGGAACTTCAAATCCTAAACCAGGGGAAATTTCCTTAGCTCATAATGGTGTACTTTTCTTGGATGAATTACCAGAATTTCGTAGAAGTGTGCTGGAAGTTCTTAGACAACCAATGGAAGAAAATATGGTTACCATTTCACGCGCTAAAATAACGGTGGAATATCCCGCCGGTTTTATGCTCATCGCTTCTATGAATCCTTGCCCTTGTGGATTTTATAATCATCCCGAAAAAGAATGTGTTTGTGGTGCCGGAGCAGTAAAAAAATATTTAAATAAGATTTCAGGACCATTAATGGATAGGATAGATTTACATGTTGAAGTTACTCCCGTATCTTATGATGAACTGGCTATTACTAAATCTCAGGCTGAAACAAGTGAAATGATTCGTGAAAGGGTCATTAGAGCCAGGGAAATTCAGCAGCTTAGATATATCTCTACGCCAGAAATACATAATAATTCGCAAATGCCAGCTAACCAGGTAAGGAATATTTGTGTTTTGGATAGTGCGGGAAATTTACTGGTCAAAAAGGCAATGGAAAAACTCCAATTATCGGCAAGGGCTTATGATCGAATATTGAAGGTAGCTAGAACTTTAGCAGACTTGTCAGGTGATGAAAAAATTGGGTTGGAGCACCTGTCAGAGGCTATTCATTTTAGAAGTTTAGATAGAGCAAATTGGGCAAGCCAATAAGTTTTTTATTTTGAATGCTTTGAAGTAAATGATGTACATTACCATATTAAACAGATAAAATGATTTCAAAGTATGTTAATCCATTTACGGATTTTGGGTTTAAGAAAATATTTGGGGAAGAAGGAAGTAAGTTCTTACTAATGGATTTTTTGAATTCTCTATTACCTGAACAAAATAAGATCTCTAATTTAACGCTTAAAAATTCAGAAAATCTACCCCGAACGGAATTAGAGCGTCGGGCTATTTTTGATATTTATTGCATGAACCAAAAAGGGGAACGATTTATTGTAGAATTACAAAAGGCAAAGCAAAATCTTTTCAAGGAGAGAACTATTTATTATTCTACTTTTCCCATTATGGAACATGCAGAAAAGGGATTTTGGGATTTTGATTTAAAAGCCGTTTTTTGTATTGGTATTTTGGATTTTTGCTTCGATTCATTTCTTGATAAGGATGAAAAATGTGAGGTTGTCCACAAAATTAAGTTAAAAAATCAGAATGGAAAGGTGTTTTATGATAAGTTAACCTATATATATCTGGAATTACCTCATTTCACAAAAAAAGAAGAGGAACTATATACTCAGTTAGATAAGTGGTTATATTTTATCAAACATTTAGAGGATTTTGAAGAAATACCAACGATTTTTAAAACGGAGGTATTTGAAAATGCTTTTGAAAAAGCAGAACTCGCCAAGTTTAAGCCAGGTGAGATGGATGCATACGAAGGAAGTTTAAAGGATTTTCGTGTTACACATGCTGTAATAGCAACAGCTTATAGCGATGGTGAAATAAAAGGAAGACAAGAAGAGAGACTAGATATGGCTAAAAAATTGGTTTTAAGCGGTATGGAACAAAATAAAGTATCTGAAATAACTGGCTTGAGTGTAACGGAATTAGAAAATCTATGAGAAGACTTACCAAATCATTACACCCACACATTTAGACGAAGCAGATTGGACAAAAGCTATTCATGAAACATAGCTGATGACTTTTTTACACCGCCTGCCATCTTTTTGTCATAGTAATGGCATAATCCATAAAGTTTTGGGCGCTATCAGCATAAACTTTGTTCTCTGACAGTAAGGTAGTTGTATCAATATTTAAGTGTGTTTCATGCGATTCCCATAATTTGGGGCAAACAATGCTTTGATTATTTGTGAAACTTATGATTTTATTAAAAATCATCATTTGTTCCAATGCCGATTGTCTGCCACCTCTGCCAGTAGAAACTCCAACAAAAGCAAATACCTTATTATTGAAAAGGTAAGCGTGATTTTTAGTTCCTAACTGGTGTGCCAGATTAATTAATTCAGCATTGGTTGACCAGTTGTATTCTGGTGCGGTAACGATAATTAAAGTAGCATTATGCCATTTTTCGATGAGGTCTTTTTGGAAATCTGACAAATGTTCAGGGTCTATACTACCTCGTCCTACGTTTGGGATTTGTTCCTCTGCTAAGTCAACAACAGAAAAATGTATATCTGAAGAATGGCCTTTTAGTTTGGTTAGATAGTTTGCAACCAGCAATGAATTGCTGTTTTTCCTGGAAGATCCTGATAAAATCAATATTTGCATGAACTCATTTTGGTTTTCTTAACAGTAATGCCGTAGATTTGGTTCTTTAAATTGAATTTTACTTTTGAACAAAGTTTTTGTTATGCTGCGAAGTTTTGAAGAAATAAAGGAGGCCTTGCATAAAGGCGAGTTAACGCTGCCTCAATTGGTCGAAAATTATCTCGGGCAAATTGAAAAAAATAAATACTTGAACATGTATGTTGAAGTTTGGGCAGAGGAATCACTTACCCGGGCTAAAGAACTTCAAGCGGCTTTCGATAGAGATAAAACGAGCGTTGGTTCACTTTTTGGAATGGTGGTGTCCATAAAAGACGTTATTTGTTATAAAGATCATTCGGTTACCGCCGGGTCAAAAATTCTTAGTGGTTTCAAATCTTTATACTCATCTACGGCAGTTAGCAGATTATTAGCCGAGGATGCGATACTTATTGGCTGCACAAATTGCGATGAATTTGCCATGGGTTCGACCAATGAAACTTCCTATTACGGTGTGGTTAGAAATGCTGTAAATACAGATTTAGTGCCCGGAGGATCGTCAGGTGGAGCAGCTGTTTCTGTACAAACGGACACTTGTTTAGTTGCATTGGGTTCTGACACGGGAGGGTCTGTCCGACAGCCTGCTGCATTTTGTGGTATAAATGGCTTTAAACCAACGTATGGTAGAATTTCCCGACATGGTTTGCTGGCTTATGGTTCGTCTTTTGACCAGATTGGTATTTTCGCTCATAATATAAAGGATATTGCTACGACGCTCTCTATAATTGCCGGTCCCGATGAGTATGATAGTACGGCGCTGACTTCAACACCTGAAAAGTATGAAAATCATCTGACTGCGCCCAAAAAGGCTAAAATTGCATACTTTAGAGCTGCCCTGGAACACCCCAGTTTAGACAAAACGGTTCGAGAAAGGTGTGAAAGTATGATTGAAAATTTAAAAAGTAAAGGTCATTCTGTTGAAGGGGTTGACTTTGAATATTTAGATTTTATGATTCCTGCTTATTATGTTTTGACAACGGCGGAGGCTTCTTCGAATTTATCGAGATATGATGGCATTCGATTTGGGTATAGGAGTCCCAATGCCACTAATCTGGAGGAAACTTATAAACTATCAAGAACCGAAGGTTTCGGAAGAGAGGTTAAACGCCGAATATTGTTAGGAACGTTTGTTTTAAGTTCGGGTTATTACGACGCTTTTTATGGTAAAGCACAGCGGGTCAGAAGGTTAATTATTGAAAAAACGGAGGAGATTTTTAATCATTATGATTTTATAATGATGCCAACCGCACCCGGGCCTGCATGGCCTATTGGAGAAAGTCTGGATGATCCTATTGCTATGTATTTGGCTGATATTTTCACTGTTCATGCAAATTTGACGGGTATTCCCGCTATTTCTATCCCCGTTCAGCCTACAGAGGATGGTTTACCGCTGGGGATTCAGTTTTTTGCAAACAAGGAAAGGGAATCATCTTTATTGGGGTTTGTTGATTCTCTATAAGTTTAGTTTCTATAAGTGTTTAATATTCTTAGTCTTTCTTTGTAAATATATTTTGGCGTCATTTCCAGCAAGGAATGGTATTTATTTTTTGCATTTTCGCGTAAGGTTGCTTCATGAGGAAATAACATAACCCATTCAAAAAATCTTTCCGCTTCTTGCTCTTGGGTGCACGGCATGTTTTCCATTTGAACGAGCATTTCAGCGGCTTGAATTTTTTCTCCGTTTGCCCGCGTATATTTTGCTTCCAGCAGTCTGACATCGAATTTGAAAGCATCATTGGATAGTTCATTTCCAATAGTAGAAGCCTCTGATAATAGCGCTTTAACTCTATCATATTGCCCGTCAACTAATAAAACGATTGCCAGTTCAAAGAGACTATATCCTAAAACCAGTTTATTATTTATTCTTCTTGTTAACGATATTGCCCGCTCATAAAAATGGATTGAGCGCTCGTATTCATTTTTGAAATAATAAACATCGCCCAAGGTATTTAGCGCTTTGGCCATTCCTTTTTGAAAGCCTAGCATTTCGCTGATGGTTAATGCTTTTTGCAAGTGATTTATAGCTTCCATAAACTCACCTTTAAGATTAAGTAACTGACCAATAAGACATAACACAATGGAGGTTCCTTGTTTGTCTTCTAGTTCATTACATAATTCAAGGTCTTTTTCGTAGTGCGCCATTGCACGGTCAAAATCTCCTTCTTTTTCATAAATCAGACCCATATTTCCAAGCGCAATCGCTTGTAAATGTTTGTTGCCCGTTTGATTTGCCAGTTCAACCCCTTCATTAAAATTTATTTTTGCAGATTCAATTTCATCTTTATCGAGATGGACCAATCCTTTGTAAATATAAATGGTAGCCAAGCCAAGTTTATCATTATCCTCAATGCAATGCATTAATTGTTTGTTTAAAGTATCTAAAGCAAGGTCATTTTCACCTAAATTCATCTGAGTGAGGGCAATTTTGGCATAAACTTGAGTGGTTGGATAGTTTTTATCCTTAGGAGTGGCGAGTTTCAAACTCTCGGTAAAGTGATAATTTGCCTCGTCATATTTTCCCATTCTAAAAAAAACATTTCCCAAGAAGGCTAAGGTTGGGGCGACAAGGGAAGGGAAATTATTTTTTTGAGCATAGGCAAGGGCCTTTTTTTGAGAAATCATGGCAGCCGAATAATCTCCTTTGAAAAGTTGCGTGCGTCCTATATTATTAAATAAAATGGGGATTAATTCGCCGGAATAATCTTCATTTAGAGATGAATAAGCTTGAAGGTATATTTTTTCTGCTCTTTCCCAATAACCTGTAATCTCTAAAATTGAGCCTTGCAGAATAAGGGCTTTAAACCTGAATGGGTGGTGCTGATGTAAATTTATATTTTTCAATAATTTCTCTAAAAAACCAAGAGCATGTTCATTTAAATAATTACTTTTCGCTTGAACCGCCGCGCGATACAAAAACTCACTGGCTTTTTGTATATGATTTGCCAGTTCATAATGGTAGGCTAGTTCTTGTAATTTTAGTTCTATATGATCTTTAAACTGGCCTTCAATAGCTTCAGCCACAAGTAAATGAATCTGTTGAAGTGTGGCAGGAAGTTGAATATTGTAAGCTGCTTCTTTGAGTAATGCGTGTTGAAATAAAAATCGTCTTTTAGTTAACGGTCGCCAAATATTCTCTCTTGTTCCTGCTTTAATAAGGTTTTCTATAAAACCGATTTGCGTCACAAGAATATTTGCATCGGTATGAAGTGCTTTCCAGACAGTTTCTAAAATAGTTAGGTCAAATTCCCTTCCTATAACGGCAGCAACTTTACATAATTCTCGTAATTCAGGGTTCAAACTATCAATGCGAGTAGTAAGAAGATTTCCAATTTTTTCAGGAGTTACTATTTCACCTGTATTTAGCGTCCATTTGCCATGATAATTTGTCAGCCAATCTTTTTCTTTTAGAAATTCTACCATTTGCTCCAGGTAAAACGGATTTCGGTTTGTAGTGACCTCTACATAATCTAACAGCGCCTCATTTGCCTCATTACCCAGAATGATTTCTGTAAATTGAGCACAGGTTTTTCTTGTGAAATTTTCAAGATGTATAAAAACGCCTAATGTAGGAGGAATATTAACAGGTAAAAAGGTTTTTATTTCGGTTGATGCCTCGGTTCGCGAGGTAACTATTAGCATCATTGGAAATGCAGGTAATTGCTGACAAAGAGAAACAAGTAACTCTTTCGAGGATGGGTCCAACCAATGGGAATCTTCAATTTGTAATAAAAGAGGGTGTACCAGAGATTCAGCTAAAATGAGAGAAATGATGCCATTTTTCGCCATTTGATACCTACTTTGCGGTGCAAGTTCATCCCAGTCAGACGTGGAAAGGCTCAAACCCAACAGAAATCGAAAGGCATTATCGGAATAGTTTAGTTTTTCTATCAAATCTTTGGCAATTACAGACGAAGAATCCTCTATAGCGGAAACGGCTTGTAACTTGTTGATTAGTGATTTAAATTGTCTTTGATATTGATAATGCCGATTGGAAAGACCTCTGATGTTTTGACTAAAGTAATGCCTTAATAAGTGAATGAATGGATTGAATGGTTTTTTTATTACTGCATCACATGGACAGAAAAACCAATTTGCCTTGCCATTTCTTATGGTTTCTTCTCTTAAACTGCCAACAAGACGACTCTTGCCTACACCAGGATCACCTGAAATAATAATAATCTGACCAGTTTTGGTTGTTAAGAGTTTGTTGAATTCATTTTGGAGTACCTGCATTTCATGATCTCTTCCTACAAGCGGGTACAGAAATTTTTGAAATCCTTCAGGCTTTTGATTTTTTAAAAGAAATGTTTCTACGGGTTCAAGCATTCCCTTGTAACTGATTTCACCTGCTATTTCGAATAGAAAAAAGTCCGATTGCGCTATTTGCCTGTCCGTTCTTATTTCTCCCCATTGAGCCTGATTGATCATTCTTGCCGCAAGATTCACGAAATTTCCTACCACACTATATTGTTGCATTTCTTTACCACCAATGAAACCAGTATAGCCTGTTCCGCTGGTCACAGCCGCTTTCATTTTTATTCCAAAGGGAGCATACATTTCTCTTAAGTCACGAAAAAGACTGTGAATACAATTTAATGCACGTTCCAGCTGGTTTTCAAACGCAAGAGGAACACCGAAAAAGGTGATTAACCAGGGGATTTCCTCGCTGAAATCAAATTCTTTGCAGTAGCCTCCATATTCATTGATGTGTTTAACCATCTGACTAAGGAAATCAGAAAAAATTTGTTTGTCCCCTGAAACGGTAAAGCCAATGAAAATAGTAATGCAAGACCTAAACTCTCCGGAAGGAATATGTCGGGAAAAAACAGGAGAAAGAAAGGGGGAACTATCAGAAACAGGAAGTGATGTGCTTTTTTTAGCCTTTATTACACCCTCTTTTAATTTGATTTTTTTCAATTCAGACGACTTCCAGGTGTAAAAATTTTCTTCAATGGATTCAGAATGAAGATCAATGGTTTCAAAATAATCTCTTATCCTGGAGGTAAAAACGATGCCCTCCTCTTGAAATCTTGCTTTTTGTTGACAAATAGCACTATTTCTTAGCACTTCACCACTGAAATAGTAAGAATAGGGTTCCTTTCCTACAATTCCCCAAGTGAGCACTCCCACGTCTAAACCAATCTTGACACTTACAGGAAGTGACCTGTTTTTTGCGTTTTTTGTCCTAAAATGAGCGTGAACTTTTTTAACAGCCGCTGTGAATAGGTCTATATCAGTGGTAGATTTTGGGAAAATGGCAAAAAATGCATCTCCTGCGAAATGAGGAATAAATCCTCCGTGCTGATATACAATATCAACCAAAGGAGAGAAAACATCATTTAATAAATCGGAAACTTCCTCTGCCCCTGCACCCGCATCTTGCAAAAGAGAAGCCGTTAGAGGGGTAAATCCCGTGAGATCAATGTACATGATCCAGGAATCCAAATCTCCATGGAATCTTTCTTTTTTAAATACGTCAAGTATAAAGTCGGGTACAATAATGCTCACAATACTATTATTAATGCAAAAGTAATGATTTTATTAACTTGTAACCTTTCTAACGGCTTATTACCTCTTATTTTAACGATTGGTCGATTAAGTGCATCTGAAAAATATTTTTTTTAGTCTTTTGTGGAATTATTTTAAAATGTTAAAAAAACTTTATGTTTCGACTTCAAATCATTATCCTTTTATTTACTTCCAACATTCTTTTTGCTCAAAATGAAGCACCTAAACCAAAAAAAATATTGGAAGCTAAACGGGTTGAAGGGAAAATAGTAATAGATGGTAATCTGAATGAAAACGAATGGCAATCGGCTGTTGCTGCGGACAGTTTCGTTACTTTTCAGCCTGTTCCTGGTCTGAAAGCGTCAGAAGATGGACAAATACGCGTTTTATATGATAATGAAGGATTTTATATAGGTGCATTTCTCGCTGACAGTGATCCTGCATCTATTCCAAAACAGTTATCGCAGCGAGATGAAATTCAAAATACAGATTGGTTTGCTGTTATTTTGGATACTTACAAGGATGGAAACAATGGACTTGGTTTTATTGTATCAGCAAGTGGTGTTCAGCTTGATGTAAAATATTCCGTTTATGGGGAAGATGGCGGTTGGGATGCTGTCTGGGAAAGTAAAGTGACTTTCACTGACAAAGGTTGGATTGTTGAAATGAAAATTCCCTATTCGGCCATCAGATTCCCTAAACAGGAAAACCAGGAATGGCACATTAACTTCCTTAGGCTATATCAAAGGAAACAGGAAAAATCATCCTGGAGTATAATTAATCCACTAATTTCTGGTTTCCTCAATCAATCGGGTATTTTAACAGGGATAAAAAATATTTCCTCGCCAATACGCTTGCAGGCTACGCCATTTTTTGCAGTTTACGGACAACAGTTTACAAATAAGGCGGCAGCTCAAAAAAATGTCTATGGTTCCTCATTTAATGGGGGTATGGACATTAAATATGGCATAAATGACGCTTTTACCTTAGACATGACTTTAATTCCTGACTTTGGGGAGGCCCAATCAGATAATCAAGTGCTCAATCTGACGCCTTTTGAAGTAAGATTTGACGAAAACAGACAGTTTTTTACTGAGGGAACCGAGTTATTCAACAAAGGGAATATTTTTTATTCTCGCAGAATTGGAGGTACCCCATTAAATTACGGAAAAGCTTATGAGGGTTTGTTGCCAGGTGAGGAAGTGATAAATAATCCTCAAAGAGGAAAAATCGTAAATGCAACAAAAATTTCAGGCCGAACTCCTTCAGGATTGGGACTGGGATTGTTTAATGCTACTTCCTTGAAATCTTATGCAACTATTCAAAGGGAAAATGGGGAGGAAAGGAATGTTGAAACGGATCCATTGACAAATTATAATATTTTTGTATTAGATCAGAATTTAAAAAATAATTCCTATCTAAGTTTTATTAATACCACCGTTTATCGGTTTGGCGAAGACTATGATGCGAATGTCTCTGCCATGGAATTTGACCTGAGGACAAAAGATAATGCCTATTCATTGAGTGGGAATGGTGCGCTTTCTCAAAAGTATTTTATAGGTAAGTCGGATTTTGGGCATACCTACTCTTTTAAATTAGCAAAAAATGGAGGAGCATTCACCTTTGATATTGCTTACAATGAAGAAAGTAATACTTACGACCCGAAAGACCTTGGATTTTTATTTAATAATAATGAGAGAAGCCTTCAAGGGGAGTTGAACTATAAAGTATTAAAGCCATGGAGTATATTTAACAGGTATGGTGCTGGCGCTGAATGGCGATATATGAGGTTATATAAACCTTTTGTTTTCAACGATGCAGGTGGTGATGTATATATTTGGGGGCAAACTAAAAAATTCTGGGAAATGAATGCGTGGGTTTCTATGGAACCTTGGGCAACTTTTGATTATTTTGAGCCCAGAACTGTTGGTCGTTTCTATCGCTATCCAACCAACCGCGGGGTGGGTATGTTTCTTTCCACCGATAGTCGAAAGGAGGTTTTATTGACAGCCAATATAAGGTATAGATATTTTGATGAAGAAGATAGGAACACTTTCAGATTTTCAATTGGACCTCGCTGGAGAGTGAGTGACCAATTCAATTTTTCATTTAACACCGCAGTTAATTTCTTTTCAAATGATGTGGGATTCGTAAATAAGGTTTCAAAAAATGCGGATGAGACGGATATCATTTTTGGTATAAGAGACATTTCCACGGTGGAAAACTCCTTATTTGCCGCTTATAACTTTACACCAACCATGTCATTGACCTTCAGGATGAGGCATTATTGGTCCAAAGTAGCCTACGATAAATTTGCCATGCTAAATTTAAATGGAACCTTAGCTCCAACAGATTATAAGGGTAATCATAATGCCAATTTCAACGCATTTAATATAGATATGATCTATAGATGGAGATTTGCACCCGGCAGTGATCTTTACGTTGTTTGGAAAAATAGCATTTTGGAAAATCAGCAAAGGACGGATCTTGATTATTGGGCAAATCTGGATGGATTATTTGAAAATCCACAAAGAAATATTATTTCACTGAAAATGATTTATTTCTTAGATTATAATAGTATTTTCAGCCATAATTCATAAGTGGCATGGAGATTTTTCATATTGATGAAGATATTAGAAAGTCAGATACACTGCCTTCGTTTTTTTACAGAGAAAGGGCGTGGTTTGAACGCTCCATATCTGAAATTTGGGAAAAATGCTGGATTTTTATTGGGGATAATACACATCAGGCTCCTGTTGGTACCTTGACGCCATTGGTATTATTACCAGCTGTTTTGAATGAACCTGTTGTCCTTTCCACCGATGCAGATGGGGAGGTATATTGTCTGTCTAATGTTTGCACACATAGGGGTAAATTGGTGGTTTCTTCCACCTGTTCTGGACAGCGGGTACTTCGTTGTGGTTATCATGGACGGTGTTTCAGATTGAATGGGACTTTCAAAAGTATGCCTGAATTTGACCAGACAGAAAATTTCCCATCGGAAAAGGATCATTTAAAACAACTGCCTCTAGCCACTTTTTTCCCTTTGTATTTCACATCCATTGATCCTCTTGCTTCATTCGCTACTTTCATTCAACCCATGTTGGATAGAGTTTCATTTTTACCTTTACATACCCTGACCTTTAATCCTGATGATTCGAGAGATTTTGATGTAAGGGCTCATTGGGCGCTATATGTTGACAATTATCTGGAAGGATTTCATATTCCGTTTGTGCATCCGGCATTGAATCAGGCCATTGAATTTGAAAAATACGAATATCACTTGTTTGAATGGGGTAATTTACAAATAGGTGTTGCGGCCGACGATGAACCATATTTTAATACGCCAAAGGGTCATGTGGACGAGGGGAAAAAAATATATGCCTATTATTTTTGGATATTCCCAAATTTGATGTTCAATTTTTATCCATGGGGCTTATCCTTAAATATTGTAGAACCCAAAGGTCATCAAATGACGGTGGTGAAATTCCGCTCATACTATTTTGAGGGAACCACATTCGATAGAGAAAAGAACCAGTTAGATGCCACCGAATTCGAAGATGAAGAGGTGGTCGAATCTGTACAAATGGGAATGCAAGGCCGATATTATAGCAGGGGGAGGTATTCAGTTAACATGGAAATAAATGTTCATCACTTTCATAGAATAATTTCCAACTTGTTTAATAAGCAAAAAGACTGAAAATTATAGTATTTTATCTATAAGATTCATTAATCTTCTGTTAATTAAATTACATTTTAATTAACTTGCACTTTTATTTTTAGCTATTGAAAAAATATAAGGCTCAGATGCAAAGAATTCTATTCATCTCTTTTATTCTACTTTGTTTATCGGTTGTTTTTCTTCAGGCTCAAACCTCATTAGGGGGGAAAGTAATCGATGAAGAGTCAAAAGAGCCCATCTCTTTCGGCACTATTGCCTTATTCAAAAATGGGGTTTTAGTCACCGGAACGGAAACAGATGTAGAGGGATATTTTAATTTCCCTGACATGGATCCAGGTCTTTATGACGTTGAAGCCAGTTACTTAGGGTATAAATCCAGAAGGATTACGGGAGTAAAGGTTTTGGCTGGAAAATCAACTAAGTTAGATATTCAACTTGGTTCTGATGGCGGGGTAGTGTTACAGGAAATTACCATAGTTGAATATAAGGTGCCTTTAATTGAGCAGGATAATACCACGTCTGGTTCGGTTATTACAAGCGATCAAATACGGTCGTTACCTACGAGAAATATTAATGCTCTGGCAGCTACCACTGCAGGTTTAGCCGCTGCTGATGAAGGGAAAGCGATAACTATCAGGGGTTCTCGTTCCGATGCTACAAACTATTACATCGACGGTATCAGAATTCAGGGCAACCTCATTCCTGAATCAGAAATAGATCAGCTACAAGTAATTACGGGGGGTATTGAAGCTCAATACGGCGATGTGACGGGAGGTATTATCTCCATCACAACAAAGGGTCCGTCAAATAAATTTAGCGGAGGAGTAGAAGTAGAATCATCAAAATATCTTGATCCATATAGTAACAGTTTAATTGGTGTAAACCTGAGTGGTCCCATTTTAAAAAATAAAAAAGGGCAATCTATTTTAGGCTATCGTTTCTCGGGAAGATATACGCATCAGTACGAGGATAATCCACCAGCTACCTCTATTTACAGAGTTAAGGAGGACAAATTAGCTGAATTGGAGGCTAATCCAGTGACCGCACTGGGGTCAAGTTTCATCATAAGTGCGGATAACCTGTTGGCTGATGATGTTGATATTTTGAAAGCCAGGAATAATGAAACGAATGAAAGGCTTGATCTGACAGGTAAAATTGATGCCAGATTAGGTGAATCTATTGATATGACGCTTACCGGGGCACTTACCGATGCTAAAAATCAATTTACTCCAGGTGGTTGGGGAGTTCTGAATAGTAAAAATAATCCTTTCAGTCTAGGAAGAACGTACAGAGCAAATTTCAGAATAAGACAAAGATTCGGTTCAAGTGGAGATGCTGGTACTGAAAAAGGGGCTATTCAAAATGCTTCTTACACCTTGCAGGGAGGTTACGAAAAATCGACAGGGGAGCAAGCTGATCAACGCCATGGATTTAATTATTTTGATTATGGTTATGTGGGGAAATTTGATTTGGAATGGGTACCTACTTTTGCTCTGGCTTTTGATCCAGCTATTCAAGGTGTAGCCATGCAACATACAGATTATAGACAGGTACTTAGAAAATATACCCCGGGAGAGCAAAATCCAGTTCTTTCAAATTATAATAATGCGCTGGATATTAACCAGGGAGAGGGAATAAATCCACAAGTTGGAAAATATATATTATCAAATTTTTTCAATAGTCAAAATTTACTTTCCTTAGGCAACTTTATAGCTCCCAACGGATTTATATCACCTGTTTATAACAACTCATGGGGTTTTCATACCAATGTTGGCTGGGTATATAATACGGCGGGAAGGTCCACAAATGATGTGTATTCATTTAATGCCAGAACTAATTTTGACTGGATTCCAGGTAGCTCGAAAAATGGCAGACATAATATACAAATAGGGTTTATTTATGAGGAGCGCTTGAACAGAAGTTATACGGTTATCCCTAGAGGACTTTGGGATATCGCCAGACAGCAGGCAAATAATCATATTCAAGGTATAGCATCCAATGCAGATACTATAGGTTATATTGATTTACCTAATTTTCCAAAAACACCTCTTCGCGCTTTATCTGTTGTAAATAGTGAGGATAACAAATTTTATAAATCTATCAGAGAGGAATTAGGTTTACCCCTTACTACTTTTGTAAATGTGGATGGGTTAGATCCGGATCAGTTGAGGTTAGATATGTTTTCGGCAAAGGAATTGAATGATCAGAACGCGATAAGTTATTTTGGTCACGATTATTTAGGTCGCCCATTTGATGGTACGTTTGAAGATTTCTTTACGACGGTTGACGAAAATGGGGTAAGAACTTTTCCAGTAGCTCCGAACAGACCCATTTATTCTGCAGCCTATATTCAGGATAAATTTACATTCAGAGATATTATCTTCAGGTTAGGCGTCCGTATGGACAGATATGACGCTAATACCAGAGTGTTAAAAGACCCATATTCTTTGTACGACATTATGGAGGCTTCAGAATTTCATAACCTTCCAGAAACAAAATCTGAGAAACCAGGTAGTATTGGGGATGATTATAAAGTTTATCTTAATGACAGTGGAACAGACGTGCTGGCTTACCGCGATGGTGACTTATGGTATAGATCAAATGGTAATCCGGTAAATAGTCCGATAGATATCTTTTCCGGAGGATTAGTATTTCCCAAATACAAAGATCCCCGCGCACAAAATATAAATAACTACATTAAAGATAGGGCATTTGACCCCTCAGTTTCTTTCAAGGATTATGAAGTTCAGGTCAATTTTATGCCTCGACTAGCTTTTTCTTTTCCTATTTCTGATGACGCTAACTTCTTTGCGCACTACGATGTACTTATTCAGCGCCCACCTTCAAATACTTTGGCAACGGCGTTAGATTATTTTTACTTCACCGATTTCCCATCGGTTATTCGCAATAATCCAGACCTAAGACCGGAGAGAACTATAGATTACGAAGTAGGTTTTCAACAAAAGTTATCGGCAACTTCAAAGTTAAAAATTGCTGCATATTATAAGGAATTAAGAGATATGATTCAGCAAAGGACCTATTTTCCGGTGCCAATAGTTAACCAATATACTACTTACGGAAATTTGGATTTTGGGACAGTTAAGGGTTTCTCGTTTGAATATGAAATGCGTAGAACGGGGAATCTTTCTTTAGTTACCAATTATACCCTTCAGTTTGCTGATGGTACTGGATCTGATGCCAATTCCCAGAGAGGTTTAACGAGCAGAGGTAATCTTAGAACCCTATTTCCTTTGAATTTTGATGAAAGACATCGCGTAAATATGAATATAGATTACCGGTTTGGGGCAGGAAAATTCTATACTGGACCTAATCTTTTTGGTTCTGATATACTTGCCAATGCTGGTCTAAGTTTACAGGCCATTGCAGTTTCCGGTCGACCTTACACGGCAACAATTACCCCTCTTGAATTAGGTGGAGCTCAAACGGCAGGTTCAATTAATGGATCTCGTAAACCATGGAATTATACGATTAATTTACGAGTAGATAAAGTGGTTCAAGTGAGTAAAGGGCTAAGTATGAATATTTATTGTCGTGTATCGAATCTGCTTAATCAACAAAATATTTTAAATGTTTATTCTTCCACAGGATCTCCAAAGGATGACGGCTTTCTTGCTTCCTCGAATGGTCAGGATAAGATAATAAACATAGTAAATTCAAATAGACTGGTTGACGCATATCTTGCGTCATACCAGTGGGCATTGTTGAATCCTGGATTATTCAGTTTACCGAGAAGGATTTTTGCGGGAGTAATTATGGATTTTTAAATTGAAATTATGACTAGGATGGTATATAATAGGTTAATTAACATCGTTTCTCTTAGCATTTTAATGGGAGTTATTTTATCTCCCGTTTCAATGACTGCCAGAAATAATCCTTTGTTAAAAGAAAGAAGAAGCAATACGACAGTAAAATTACGATTTGCAGAAAATTGTAATAATGCAGTAGCTCAAATTGATCAGGCAATAAATAATGTCAGAGCACGATTAACTACCGGAGGGGATGTTTGGTGGGACAGTAATGATGGTCGTTACATTGTACCGAAAGTCCCCGCTGGTTTGCCCGAGGTTTCTTCTATTTTTGCTGGTGCTGTTTGGTTGGGTGGCGTTGACCCTGCTGGTAATTTAAAAGTAGCTGCTCAGACTTATGGTCGTAGCTCGGGTGACTTTGACTTCTGGCCAGGGCCGCTTAATCCTGAAACAGGAAAGACTAATCAAGCGATATGTTCACGGTGGGACCGTTTTTTCTCTGTTAAAGGAGAAAATATCAGAGAGCATATCAGAAAGTTTCAACTGGCAGAGAAAAGTGGGGTAGCTTATAATCCTGATGATATTCCCAGAGATATAAAAGGTTGGCCAGCGCGCGGGAATGAATTCTTCTTTGATATTCATAATTTTGAATTGCCTAATACTTCTCAAGGGCTAGCCGCATTCTGGGATCAGGATGGAGATGGATTATATAACCCTGATAGAGGTGATTTTCCAGTCATAGAAATAAGAGGTTGTGTATCAAAACCGCAATTTCCTGATGAAATGATTTTCTGGGTCTATAATGACGCAGGTAATATCCACTCAGAATCGAGAGGAGATCCTATTCAAATGGAAGTACAAGTGCAGGCCTTTTCTTATGCTACCAATGACGAAATAAATGATATGACTTTTCAAAGGTACAAACTCATTAACCGTGCTGTTGAGAGTATTGATTCCATGTTTTTTGCTATGTGGGTCGATGCTGATTTAGGCTGTTTTACAGATGATTATGTCGGAAGTGATGTTTCCAGAAGTCTTGGTTATATGTATAATGAAGATGCTTTAGATGGTCAAACGGGTTGTGCCTGCCCTCAAGGGGTAAATACCTATTGTGACGAAGTTCCTATTTTGGGGGTGGATTATTTTAGAGGTCCTTTGGACGAAAATGGGGAAGAAATTGGTATGTCTTCTTTTACCTATTATAATAATGGAGGCGTTGGAAGTCCGGCACCTGGAACCACTGATCCCGCTACCGCTCAAGAGTACTATAACTATTTATCTGGTTCCTGGCGTGATGGTAGCCCTTTCACTTTCGGAGATGATGCCTATCAAGATGGCGCTAAAGTAAACTATGCTTTTTCTGATGCACCAAATAATTCAAAGGGCTGGTCAATGTGTACTTCAAATCTTCCCTTTGGCGATCGTCGTACCATTCAGGCCTCTGGGCCTTTCCGTTTAGACCCGGGTGCTGTAAATGAACTTATCATTGGGGTAGTTTGGGTAGCAGATCAAACCTATCCTTGCCCTGATATCTCAAAATTGCTCGAAGCGGATGATATCGCTCAGGCATTATTTGATAATTGTTTTGAATTAACAGATGGGCCTGATGCTCCGGATATTGATTTTATTGAGCTGGATAGAGAAATTATTGCGGTATTTACAAATGATAGTGTTACTTCTAATAATGCTTTCGAAGGTTATGCACAGCGTGGTTTGCAAATTCCAGCAGGTGCAAAGGATAGTTTATATACCTTTGAAGGGTACAAATTGTATCAATTATCCAATTCCTCAGTAACGATTGCAGATTTAGAAAATCCTGATAAGTCACGTCTTATTTATCAAGTAGATTTAAAAAATAACATAAATAGAATTTTCAACTGGAAAACCATAGACAACCCGACGGGTGAGGAGTATTATGTTCCCGAGTTAAAGGTTGAAGGTGGAAATAATGGTATTCAACATACTTTTAAAATTAAGGAAGATCAATTTTCAGAAGGTGATCGCAGATTAATAAATCATAAAAAATATTATTTTGTAGCGGTTGCCTACGCTCATAATAATTATAGAGTTTTTGATCCTAAGGCAGTTCTGGGGCAAAAAAAGCCTTATTTAGAAGGGAGAAGGAATATTGGAGACGGCAGGAACCCGTTTTATACGGTATTACCTCATCCAACAACGGATAAAATATTAAATGCCAGTTATGGTGAAGGAACGGTAATTACCCGTATTTCAGGAGCTGGAACAGGGGATAATTTTCTAGATATTTCTGATGCAACCAGGTCTGCGATTTTGGGTACTTCTTTCTCAGGACAGATAACTTATCTACCTGGAAGGGCGCCTATTCAAGTGAAAATTTTTAATCCTTTGGAAGTAAAGGACGGACAGTTTGAACTAAAGTTTAAGGACAATAATTCTGCTAATGGCATTTTAGAATCTCCTGTTACCTGGGAGTTAAGAAATCTGAGAGATCCGAACAGTCCGGTTATCAGATCTGAAAGGCCTATTGAGCAGTTGAACGAACAGATAATCAGGGCTTTTGGTTTCTCCATCATAATTGGTCAGGTTTCAGAACCAGGGAGTTTAAAAGATGCCAAAAATGGGGCTATCGGTATTGAAGTTACTTACAAAGATAAAAATGGTGCACAATGGCTTGGATTTATCAATGACGGATTTAGTGCCGGTCCCACGAACTTTGACGCAACTGTTTTCGATTATATTTCAACAGGTGACGGGCAGGTTGATGCAGTATTAGATCCAACTCAGGCTTTTTCAAAAATGGGTGCCGGTCAATTTACTCCCTATTTTCTGGCCGATTGGAGAGTTAAAGGGGAGAGAGATCCTGCCTATATTTCACCCGCTATTTCTGACAATAGTGCCAGTTCCATTCTAAGAACACGAATGAAATTAGCCGATTTAAACAATGTAGATATTGTTTTCACAAGAGATAAGAGTCTGTGGAGTAAATGTGTTATAATTGAGTCAGCTAATAGATTTTATCGTACCCAAGGGTTTAATACAGAGGGGAATCGCAGGCACTTTGACTTAAGAGCCAGACCGGGAGTTACAAAAGATGACCAAAATAGTGATGGGTTACCTGACCCAAATACAGCTGATTTAACGGAGGGATTTGGATGGTTCCCAGGTTATGCCATTGACGTGGAAACGGGTAGAAGATTAAATATTTTCTTTGGAGAAAATTCTGTTTATAATGGTACCGTATTGGAAAACTATAAATTGGGTGCTGATATGATGTTTAACCCTGATAATCTGGTCCGTTTAGCAGGGGTAAGCAATGGAAATCTTGGATTCTATCCTGTTGGTGGACAACACTTTGTGTATGTTACTAAGCAAACGTATGATGAATGCAAGGCAATTAGAAACTCATTGAGAAATGCAGCACCTGTCGCTAAGATACTTGCCTTACAAGAGATTACCTGGTCAGGATTAATTTTCAATCAATCTACTACTCCTTTCCTTTCTTATAAGGATGGATTGATTCCTAATGATGCTGTGGTAAAAATTCGTGTAAATAATCCTTATTCCATTGCAGGAAATGAAAATAATGGACACCCTGTTTATCGCTTTCAATTTGACAAGAAGGAAGCAGAAAAGCGGGATGCAAGTAATTACAATGCAGCTTTAGATAAAATAAACGTAGTTCCTAATCCATATTACGGTTTCTCTGATTATGAGGTTTCCCAATTTACTACAACCATTAAGTTTACCAATCTACCCGCCAATTGTACCGTTACTATATATTCTTTGGATGGTAAATTTATCAGGCAATACAAACGTGATGAAGTGGGAGCAGTTCCACGAGGCAACAATAGGGCCATTACGAATAATCAGATTACGCCTGATTTGGAATGGGATTTAAGAAATAACAGGGGAATTCCAGTCGCAAGTGGCGTTTATTTAATGAATATTGACGCGGGCGAATTAGGGTCTAAAACAATAAAGTGGTTTGGTATAAACAGAAAATTTGATCCTTCCGGATTGTAAACAATGAATAATTTAACGAAATGAGGATTAAGGTTTTTTTTATTATTGGTAGTTTAATTTTTCTTTCCCACCCTTTTTTAAAGGCTGGAAATCCTGACAGACAAGGTGAGGCTGGTGCTTATGAATTACTGTTGAATCCCTGGGCAAGAAGTTCTGGTTTATTTCATATTAATACGGCTTCAGTCAGAGGGGTGGAAGCAATGAGAATTAATATCGCTGGTTTACCGCGTATAAATAGTCTGGAAATCAATCTTTCAGGTGCAAATTACTTGCAAGGTACGGGCATTCGAATGAATGCTTTCGGAATTTCCCGAAAGTTGAAAAATGGCGCTGCATTAGGTCTTAGTCTGACTTCGCTGAATTTTGGTGAAAACAAAGTGACAACAGAAGACCAGCCAGAGGGAACAGGTGCAAATTTTTCTCCTAATTTCTTTAATATAGCCCTGGGCTATGCTTATACTTTTGAAAATAAGGTGTCTGTTGGTATTTTGATGAGAGGTATTTCGGAATCTCTTTCTAATGTAAGTGCCTTTGGCCTGGCCATAGACGCAGGGGTTCAGTATGTAACAGGTGATAAGGAAGAATTCAAATTCGGTATTAGTCTGAGTAATGTTGGTTCAAGGATGGTTTTTAGTGGGGAAGGTCTTTCTTTTCAAGGAAATACCCCCAATAAAGCTGGCTATCAGCTTACCTTTGATCAACGGGCAGCAGGTTTTGAGCTGCCGTCTATGTTAAATATTGGATTGTCCTATGATATACTTATTGGTCAACCTCATAGAATCAGTTTGATTGGTAACTTTACTTCTAATTCTTTCAGCAGAGACCAGATAGGTGCAGGTATTGAATATGCACTTTGGGATTCTTTTATGTTGAGAGGTGCTTATAAATATGATCTTGGTGCAACTTCTCTGGAAGAAAGGCCTGTAAATACTGGTTTGAGTGCTGGAGGTAGTATTGATTTTCCTTTATCTAAAGGTTCTAAAAACAAGATTGCATTGGATTATGCCTATCAGGCAACCCGTGTTTGGACAGGTACACATAATGTTTCCCTTCGATTCAATTTCTAAGTCTTTTTTATGTGGGTGGTATTTAATTAGACATTTATTCTTGAAAATGTAAGAATTTTCCCCTATATTTGTTAAAATAATGATTGAAAACGATTTGGGAATATTCTCATATCGTTTTTGTTTTTTTAAGTCTATCACCCTAATCATTCCAAAAAGCTCAAAAAATTAATGTTATGTCTGGTATCAATTACCTGACCCGAGAGGGTTTTGAACGACTAAATAGTGAACTAGAAGATATGAAATCGCGAGGTAGATCGGAAGCTGCTAAAGCTATTGCCGAAGCTCGTGAGAAAGGAGATTTATCTGAAAATGCAGAATATGACGCTGCGAAAGAGGCGCAGGGAATGTTGGAACTAAGAATTAACGACTTGGAAAAACAACTCGCTAATGCCAGAGTGTTGGAAATCAGCGATGTAGATACTTCTAAAGTTACCGTTCTTTCTAAGGTAACCATTAAAAATAAGGCTAATAATGCTACAATGACCTATCAAATAGTTTCAGAATCAGAATCTGATCTTAAAGCTAAACGTATTTCGGTTAGTTCGCCGATGGGCAAAGGCCTGTTGGGGAAAGTAATTGGTGATGTAGCCCATGTGGATACACCTAATGGCAAATTAGAGTTTGTTATTGAAAATATTTCAATCTAGCATAGGTATGCCAAGTATCTTTTCCCGTATAGTAAATGGAGAAATTCCCTCTTGGAAAGTAGCAGAATCTGAGCTTTTCTTGGCGTTTCTTGATGTAAATCCACTAGCGAAAGGACATACTTTAATTGTTCCAAAGGTAGAGACGGATTATTTTTTTGATTTATCTGATGAGGAAATAACCAGTATCATGTTATTTTCAAAAAAGGTAGCTTCAGCCATGCGCAGCACGCTGCCGTGTCTTAGAATAGGAATGAGTGTTATCGGTTTGGAAGTACCCCATGCTCATATACATTTAGTTCCGCTAAATAATATGGGGGATATTAATTTTAGTAGCCCAAGGTTAAATCTTTCAGCAGAAGAAATGGAAGCAATAGCTGCTTCCATTTCTTCTGCTTACGCTAAATTATAAAATTTATTTGGCTACCCAACCTCCATCTACGGGGATGGCTGCTCCAGTAACAAATGATCCTCCTTTGCCGCAAAGCCATAGAACCGCATCGGCGATTTCACCAGGTTCTCCTAATCTTCCAACAGGTTGTACCTTTGCAAACTGCGCTTCAATTGCTTTATCCTTTCCTGTAAATCTGTCAATCATAGGTGTTCTAACCACACCTGGACAAATGACATTGACCCTTATTCCTTTTGTTGCGTAGTCCTACGCTGCATTTTTAGTTAAACCTACGATAGCATGTTTTGAAGCCACGTAAGCGGGTATACCTTTGAAACCAACCAATCCAGCTAACGATGCAATGTTGATAATAACGCCGGCGCCTTGTTTCAACATCATTGGAATTTCACCTTTCATGCATAAAAAAGTGCCCGTCAAATTTACATTGAGTACATGTTGCCAATTTTCTAAGGTACAAGAATCTATGGGACTGCTAACGCCTTCAATACCTGCATTATTTACAGCGAAATCAAGCCTTCCATAGTTTTTCTCTATGGTTTCCATTAAATGGTTTACCTGTTCCACATTAGAAACGTCGCATTGTATAAAAATACCAGTATCTCCATTTTTCTTTATTAAATCTAACGTTTCCGAACCGTCTTCCCGATCGGCAACAATGACAGTAGCACCTTGACTTGAAAATGCGAGGGCTGTTGACCGACCTATCCCAAAACTTCCGCCAGTTACTAAGGCTACTTTATCTTTGAATATTTTTTCCATTTTTTTTTAATTTATTTAGAAGTTAAACTTATTGAAAATCAGGTTTTTTTTAATCTGTCGGGATTTTCATTGAGGAAATTTTTCCAGGTATCTTTACTTTTCTTAGGTAGTGTTTTCGCCTTAGAAACCCCCATTTTACCATTTTGGTAGAAATGGCACACGGCAGCAGATAAAGCATCAGTAGCATCTAAAAACTGCCCAGTTAAATCAACTTTTAACTGACTTTGTAATAAATAGGCAACTTGCTCTTTACTTGCATTTCCATTTCCTGTAACCGATTGCTTTATTTTACGTGGAGAGTATTCAAAAATTTCTAATCCTTTGTCCATGCCAATAGCCATGGCAACTCCCTGTGCCCGACCCAACTTTAGCATAGACTGAACATTTTTTGCATAAAACGGAGCTTCAATAGCCATAATCGTTGGTTTATAAGCATCTATAATACTTTGAAGTCTTTCCAGTATTTTTAATAATCTTGTGGGATGATCACTTAATGCATCTAAAAAAATAACACCAATGTCCATTGTTTTCATTTGATTTCCATTGATTTCCAAAAGAGCATATCCCATTTTTACCGTTCCAGGATCGACCCCTAAAATGCGATATATTTTATTTTCAGTGAGTGACATTTATTAGTTCTATTTAATGACAATGTAGTGATAAAATTAATTCTTTTTTATAATGCCCCTTCATCCCAACCAAAAAGTAGGATTTAAAACCTGACTTGCGCAGGTCGAGTTTTTCATAAAGCCATATATCATTTGTTTTTCGGCGATATTGATGTTATATTGTCACTCCAAATTGCCCAATAACCAAATACCAAATGTATGAAACTTCAGAACCATTATAAGGATGGCTTTTTTGACGTATGTGCTGAGCACGGCTTTTTGCCAATAAAGGATCCAATCGTTTCTCTTCCTTCTACTTATGCCGATGTGCAAAAAATATTGGATGATTTGCCTGTAGTTTTGCCGAACGGTGAGCATGGATTGCTTCATCATGAGGGTGAAATCATGAAGGCTATAGAATCACTTGAAAATCACCTGGAAGAGGTGAAAAAGGAGGATGATATATTTGTCATTCAAGCTCTTTTTCGGTCCTATGGTTTTTTAACTTCGGCTTATTTATTAGAGCCTTCCTTTCAACAATTTCGAAAGGATGGAACTTATGGAAAAGCCCGGAATTTTTTACCTGCAAATATTGCGCAACCATTTTGTCATGTCTCTGAAAAACTGGGTGTTTTCCCCTGGCTAGATTATCATTATGCCTATTCCTTGGGGAACTACCGAAAATTAGATGAAAAAAAGGATCTGAACTGGGAAAATATTACCATGTGTAACCGCTTTTCAGGTCAGTCTGATGAAGTTGGTTTTATTATGCTTCATGTCGATATCAATAGGTTTTCCCCAGGTTTAGTAGGTTCTGTCATGAAGACATTACAGGTAATAAAAGATGAAAATCAACCTGTTCATGGTTTTTTAGAAGCTAACTGGAGGACTATGAAGACAATGAATGAGCGAAGAAAGGAAATGTGGAAAGCTTCCCGCTGGCAACATTATAACGATTTTAGAATATTTATAATGGGGGTAAAAGGGAATGAAGAAATTTTTGGAGAGGGAATAACTTATGAAGGTGTTTGGGACGAACCAAAAGCTTTTCGGGGACAAACGGGAGCTCAAGATGATATTATTCCTATGCAGGATATTTTTTCCGGGGTCATTTTTCATTATCCTCAAAATGATTTAACGAAATATTTACTTGATCTGAGAGCCTACAGACCTGTTTGTGTTCAAAATTTTTTCTCCGATCTTTCTGAAACAATGGAAAAAATTCATCCAAAGGGATTGCTTGGGCTTTTGAAAGAAAGAAACGATATAGATTCCCTTTGTTTCCTCATAGGAATTTTAGAGGAAATTTATCATTTTAGAAATGGTCACTGGCAATTTGTCCAAAAATATATAATGTCAAATACCAAGTACGCTAAAGCAACCGGGGGAACCCCCATTACTTCCTGGATACCTAATCAAATTATGGCCGTCATTATTCAGATGGAGGAGGTGTTGGAAACGTTAAGTCTTTATGGTGAAAGCAGTAATGATACCGCCCAAACAATAAGGAAAAAAAATATTCAATTTTTACCTACCAAAAGAAAGCTTCTGGAAGGTCAGTTAGCCCTTATTCATAATAATGACTTTACAGCTGAGTCCGTTTTTGAACTGAATAAGGCTTATGGTTATGCTGATTCAGAGCACATTAATTGATATAATTATAAATACTTCCGTTCTATCTGCCTTGGAGGGAACGGAAGTATTTAAAAGGGTTTCTGAAGTCTAAGATCATCACCTTTCTATTTATTTACTTAAATGCCAGGTCCAGTAGATTAAGATAAACTGGATTGGGATTCTAAAAATAGCCAGTTTCTTACTTCCTATAGCCGGTTTTTCTTTGAATACATCTAAAACATGAATGGGTAAGAAAAATAACATTAAATAGAACATTCCTTTTCCCGCCATTTGTTGATATTGGGGGATAAGAAGTCCAATACCCAGTAAAACTTCAATAATGCCAGCCAGATAGTTGGCAAATAACTTTGGAATGAAATCTGGAATAAACTTATTATAGAAACGGGGCTTTATGAAGTGCATGATGCCTGCAAAAATCATAAAAACAGCTAGCAGAATAGTTAAATAATACTTGTAATGGTTCATATTAAAATTTGTTAAACGGATGAGGTTTTATATTTCATCAGGCCATGGAACTGCTTGATTTGTTTGCTTAAAAAGAGGTCTGTCTGCACCAACTTTTCTTAGGTACTCACCGAGTAAAGTGGATAATTCTTCCACTTTTTCAGGATGATTCATCGCCAGATCAACATTTTCCCCGAGGTCATTATCTAATCGGTAAAGTTCTTTTTTTCCATCTTTATACCAATAAATTAA
>Ga0208787_1000184_pt1 | contig 31130 bp, 21 predicted proteins | sample Wag4_2014_7_11_FD_187362 | JGI IMG/M metagenome (GOLD analysis project Ga0208787, IMG submission 187362) | Fresh water microbial communities from Ohio, USA - Utica-2 Time Series HT 2014_7_11 (SPAdes) (version 2) | ecosystem: Environmental > Aquatic > Freshwater > Water tank | place: USA: Ohio...
GAATTTTATCACTAATGGCTTGAAAGTCATCTTGAGTAAAACTTATACCCACACTCTTCGCCATGGCAATCATATGTAGCACTGCATTGGTACTTCCGCCTAATACCATAATAACCGCTACTGCATTTTCAAATGCTTTGCGCGTCATAATATCACTAGGCTTAATATCGAGTTCTAATAATAAACGAATGGCCTTGCCTGCATCCTTACATTCTTGTTGTTTCTCTACACTCAATGCAGGATTAGAAGATGAATAAGGTAAACTCATTCCCAATGCTTCAATGGCAGAAGCCATGGTATTGGCTGTATACATGCCGCCACATGCGCCTGCACCAGGGCAGGCATGTTGTATAATTCCTTTGAAATCGGCTTCTGTTAATTCACCAGCCATTTTTTGTCCAAGTGCTTCGAAGGCAGAAACAATATTTAAGTCCTGTCCTTTATAATGGCCCGGTGCAATGGTTCCACCATATATCATAATAGAAGGACGGTTTAATCTTCCCATGGCAATTAAAGAACCTGGCATATTTTTATCACAGCCTGGCACTGCAATTAAGGCGTCATAATATTGTGCACCACAGACTGTTTCAATACTATCTGCAATCACATCTCTACTCACTAATGAATAACGCATTCCAGGTGTACCATTACTCATGCCATCACTCACACCAATGGTGTGAAATGTAAGTCCCACTAAATCATTCTCCCAAATACTTTTTTTAATATCGGCAGCGAGTGCATTTAAATGCATATTACATGTGTTACCATCATAACCCATACTCACCACACCTACCTGCGCTTTTTGTAAATCGGCATCGGTTAATCCAATACCATAAAACATAGCCTGCGCTGCTGGTTGTGTTGGATCAAGTGTGATCGTTTTTGAATATTTATTTAGTTCCATATTTAAATTCTTTAATAAAATGTTTCTTAGATGATAGTTGATTTATGTAATCTTTCATGATGCACATGTCCCTCACCAGTTACTTGTTTTTCGATATACTCACAGATTAAATCGCCAATAGCTGAACTGCTATAGCTGTTTAAAGCGTCAATATCTTTTGAAACAAACTTATTGCTCAAACACCAGTCCACAGCGGCTCTTACAATGTTGGCTTCTTTTTGCATTCCAAAATGATCTAATAACATAGCTGCAGATAAAATAGAGCCCATTGGATTAGCAATATCTTTTCCTTTGGCTTGAGGATAAGAACCATGAATAGGTTCAAACAATGCCACCGTATTTCCAACCGATGCTGAAGGCAACATGCCTAAAGAACCTGCTAATACAGAAGCTTCATCGCTAATAATATCTCCAAACAAATTCTCTGTTAATACAACATCGAACTGTGCTGGATTTAAAATTATTTGCATGGCTGCATTGTCTACAAATAAATAATCAACTGTTACATTTTTATATTCACTCGCAATTTTTTGTACCACCTTACGCCATAGTCTGGAAGTTTCTAAAACATTGGCTTTATCTACTAAGGTTAATTTTTTTCTTCTTTTCTGTGCATATTGAAAAGCTAAATGCGCTATGCGTTCAATTTCTGCTACTGAATAAGAGCAGTTATCGCTAGCTACTGTGCCATCGGCACTTAAAGTTTTATCTCCAAAATAAATACCTCCGGTTAATTCTCTAAAAATAACAAAGTCTACATTTTCTAGTATCCTAGGTTTTAAAGGCGTTAGATGTTGTAAGGTCTCATAAGTTTTTACTGGACGAATATTAGCAAACAATTGTAATTCTTTTCTCAGTTTTAATAAGCCTTGCTCGGGACGCACTTTCGCAGTGGGGTCGTTATCATATTTAGGATCGCCAATGGCTCCAAATAAAATAGCATCGCTAGCTAAACATATTTTTATAGTTTCATCTGGTAAAGGATTGCCCGTTTTGTCTATAGCAATGGCGCCCATTAATGCATGCTCATAACTAAACTCATGCTTGAACCCCTTAGCAATGATATTTAATACCTTAATCGACTGCTCTGTTACCTCTGGACCAATGCCATCGCCAAGGATGACTGCTATTTTCTTTTTCATTATGATAAAAATTTATCTCTTCTTATTTATCTACTATTATACTAATACAATTACTTGTTATGGTTTAATTCAAACTGTTCTATTTCTTCTTTCATGCTTAATAAATAATCAATATCGTCGTAACCATTTAACATACAAGTTTTTTTGTAAGCATTTATTTCAAAGCTTTCAGAAGCACCTGTTCTATCAATGGTAATGGTTTGCTTTTCTAAATCAATACTTATTGTTGCATCGGCTCTTTCAGCAAAAATGGCTTGTAAAAAAGCATCTGATACGGTTACAGGTAACACCCCATTATTTAAAGCATTGTTTTTAAAGATGTCTGCGAAAAAGCTAGACACCACTACCTTAAAACCATAATCCTGTATAGACCATGCCGCGTGTTCGCGCGAAGAACCACATCCAAAATTTTTAGCAGCCACTAATATCTCTCCGCTAAATTGTTTTTGATTTAAAACAAAATCGGCTTTAGGTTTAGACTCATCATCGTTTTCATATCTCCAATCACGAAATAAGTTTTTACCAAAGCCTTCTTTAGTAGTCGCTTTCAAAAAACGAGCAGGTATGATCTGATCCGTGTCTACGTTTTCAATGCGTAGCGGAATAAACCTGCTTTTTATTTTTTGTAATGATTGCATACTATAATTTTATTTATAACTATTATATATAGTCAGTCTTTATTTTTTAATTTAACATGGTTCTAATGTCAGTAATCTTTCCTGTTAAAACTGCTGCCGCTGCTGTCAGTGGGCTCACTAGCATTGTTCTAGCCCCCGCACCTTGACGGCCTTCAAAGTTTCTATTACTAGTGCTAATACAATATTCACCTGCTGGTATTTTATCTTCATTCATACCTAAACAAGCACTACATCCTGCCTGTCTTATTTCAATACCCGCTGCTGTAAATATTTTATCTAAACCTTCTGCTTTAATTTGTTTAGCTACTTCTTGTGAACCAGGCACGATTAAAGTTTTCACTGAAGCATTTTTTTGTTTGCCTTTGATAATACTGGCAACCAATCTAAAATCTTCAATGCGTGAATTCGTACAAGAGCCTATAAATACATTTTGTACCGGCATGCCTAATAAACTTTGGCCCGCTGCTAAACCCATATAGGCTAATGCTTTTTCAAAGTTTTGTTTTTCTGTAGGATCGCTAATGCTTTCCATACTAGGTACTTTCCCAGTTACAGATAATCCCATACCAGGGTTGGTTCCATAAGTAATCATGGGATCAATTTCCGCTGCATTGATATTTATTTCCAAATCAAATTTTGCATCGGCATCGGAGTATAAGTCTTTCCACTGCGTTAATTTCTTATCCCAATTTTCACCCTGCGGTGCAAAAGGTCTTCCCTTTATATAAGCATAAGTAGTTTCATCGGGTGCTATAATTCCACCGCGTGCCCCCATTTCAATACTCATATTACAAATAGTCATTCTTGCTTCCATGCTTAATGCACGAATAGCTGAACCCGCATATTCAACAAAGTATCCTGTGGCACCACTTGCAGATATTTTTGCAATGATGTATAAAATAATATCTTTTGAAACAACGCCGTTTTGTAAACTGCCTTCAATATTAATACGCATTACCTTAGGCTTGGTTTGCATTACACATTGCGCAGCAAAAACCATTTCCACTTCACTAGTACCAATACCAAATGCAATAGATCCAAAAGCACCATGGGTAGAGGTATGACTATCTCCACATACAATGGTCATGCCTGGTTGTGTTATACCTAACTCTGGACCAATCACATGCACAATGCCTTGGTTAGGATGTCCTAGCCCATATAATTCAACACCGTGCTTTTTACAATTATCTATTAAGGTATCGACTTGAAATTTTGATAATTGATCGGCAATAGGTAAATGCTGATTCATAGTAGGCACATTGTGATCCGCAGTGGCTACAATTTGTTGAGGTCTAAATAATTTAGCGCCTCTTTTTTCTAAACCAGTAAAAGCTTGCGGGCTAGTCACTTCATGTATTAAATGCTTATCAATATACAATACCGAAGGACCCCCTTCAATGATCTTGACAACATGCTTGTCCCAAATTTTATCAAATATTGTTTTTCCCATTGTAATACTTTCGTTTATTATTTCTTATCAGTTTCTTTTATTTCGAATACGCCGTAGCTATTTCTACTAAGTCATCATGTGTAACTTCTTTCTTTTTATCGGCTAATTGTAAAAAGCTAGGATATAAAATATCGATATCATTTCTTGAATATTCATAACCTAGTTTTTGTAAACGATGCGCAAGTGCACTGCGTCCACTTCTTGCAGTGAGTACAATTTTACTTGCTTCTGCACCTACTAATTCAGGATTAATGATTTCATAAGTTTGTGCTTCTTTCAAAAATCCATCTTGATGTATTCCAGATGAATGTGAAAATGCATTACCGCCCACAATGGCTTTATTCGGTTGCACGCTCATACGCATAATCTCTGCAACCTCATGGCTGATGGGGTTTAGAAGCCTTGTATTGATATTGGTATAATAACCTAAGTCCTTATGTTGATTTAAAACCATCACTACTTCTTCAAGTGCTGTATTACCTGCACGCTCACCTAATCCATTAATAGTGCACTCAATTTGTCTTGCCCCACCCATTACACCAGCTATTGAATTGGCAGTAGCTAAACCAAGATCGTTATGACAATGACAAGACAAAATAGCTTTATCAATATTAGATACATTGTTTACCAAGTATTCCATTTTTGCTTGGTATTGATAAGGCAAGCAATAACCTGTTGTATCGGGAATGTTTAAAGTGGTAGCACCTGCTTTCACCACTGCTTCTATCACTCTAGCTAAATATTCATTCTCAGTTCGGCCTGCATCTTCTGCATAAAATTCTACATCGTCTGTAAAGTTGCGCGCTAATTTAACTGCGCTCACTGCACGTTCAATAATTTCTTCACGCGTTGCGTTGAATTTATATTTGATATGTAAATCCGAAGTACCAATACCTGTATGAATTCTAAAACGTTTAGCAGGTTTTAAAGCAGCAGCGGCTACTTCAATATCGTTTTGTACTGCACGAGATAATCCACAAACCACTGTGTTTTTTAAAGTCTTTGCAATTTGATTTACCGATTCAAAATCGCCTGGGCTTGAAACAGGAAAACCTGCTTCTAAAATATCTACTCCTAATTCTTCTAATCTTACCGCTAAAGCCAATTTCTCTTGGGTATTTAATTTGCATCCTGGAACTTGCTCCCCATCTCTCAGTGTAGTATCAAATATGAACACTTTTTGACTCATCGTTAATTCATTTATTTAGTTATAAAGCCACTGTTTTTTGATTGATTATCAATACCTTACAGATAGAAAACGGGCTTTTGGCCCGTATATTGTTTAAATTTACCACCTATTCACAAGTAATTCACATCATAATTATGGCTAATTTACAATGTGTAAAAAGGTCAATATTTGATTAAATGATTGATATTCAATAACTTGAACTAAAATTAGCTACGATGCCCAACCTAAGTACGGAGGCAATATTTATTCTGGTTAAATCCTTGGAAAGAGGGGAAAAGCGAAATTTCAAGCTTTATGTGAAGCGCAATTCAGCCTCTGCCGATTTAAAAACAATTCAGCTATTTGATGCCCTAGACAAAATGAAGGTATACGACGAGGAGGAACTACTGCGCAAAAACGAGTCTATTTCGAAACAACAACTTTCTAATTTAAAGGCCCATTTATACGATCAAGTTTTAGCCAGCCTAAGAGTGGTAAAACAAAATGAAAATATTGATTTACAAATTCACGAGCAATTAGACCACGCTAAAATTTTATACAATAAAGGTTTATACATTCAAAGTTTACGCGTTCTTGAAAAAATAAAAACTTTAACCAAACAAAATAATCAAGTTACTTATTTATTACAGGTTTTATTTTTAGAAAAGAAAATTGAAGCCTTGCATATAACTAGAAGTATGCAGGACCGTGCTAAACAATTAAGTGAAGAGATAGATGAGGTGAATGCACGCTTGGATGATATTGCTAAAATTTCGAATCTTTCTTTACAACTATATGGATGGTATATTCAACATGGTCATGCGCGTAATGAGGAAGATAGGCTTGCATTAGACAGTTTAATGCATGACCCTATAATGGAAAAAGTAAAATCATCTCTTGGGTTTTATGAAAAAATGTATGCTTACCAATGTTATTGCTGGTATGGTTTTATTACACAGGATTTTCTAATGCATTATAGGTATGCTCAAAAATGGGTAGACTTATTTGATGCGAACGAGAATATGAAATTAATTGAAACGGCTCAATATATTAAGGGCCTTCATAATTTAATTACTTCACATTTTGATTTAAGAAGTTTTGATAAATTAAATGAAACCATTGCTATTTTAGAAAATTATAGCAACACGCCCATTGTATTGAATAATAAAAATAATTTAATTCAAAGCTTTATTTACTTATACATTGCTAAGATAAATAAGCATTTTTTTGAGGGTAGTTTTAGCGAGGGTCTGGCCATGATACCCGCCATGGAAGCGAAGTTGAAGGAAATTGAACTCTATTTAGATAGCCACCGCATTTTGGTATTTTACTATAAAATTGCTTGTTTATACTTTGGCGCTGGCAAACCTGCCAAGGCCATTGACTACTTAAATAGGATAATTAATTGGAAATTAAATTTAAGAGACGACTTACAATGTTATGCGCGTTTACTGCATTTAATTGCACACTATGAAATGGGTAATACAGAAGTGGTAAATTATTTATCGAAGTCGGTTTACCGATTTATGTATAAAATGAAAAGCTTAAGTACAGTAGAAGAAGTCATGTTTAATTTCTTAAGAAAGTCGATTCAAAATGGGGGTGAAGAAAATAGTTTGTTAAATAGTAAGGCCGCTATTAAAAAGTCATTTACTATTTTATTAGAAACCTTACAACCCCTTACCACTAATAAATTAGAAAGCAGGGCCTTTATGTACTTAGATATTATCTCTTGGCTAGAAAGTAAAATTCAAGGCAAGCAAGTACAAGCTATTATTAAAGAAAAGTTCTTAGCTACTCATTAAACGAATTTAAATAATTAACTAAATAAAAAAAGGGCCCCGATAAATCGGGACCCTTTTTTTCTATTGGGAGAATTTTTTATCTCACAGCCGTTTTCAATTTACCAGCACCAAAGCTCATATCGTATACATATGTTTTACCATTGTTGATTTGATTTACAGCTATGGTTGCAAAACCAGCATTGATATTTCTACTACTATAATCAGATTCCTTAATGTTGCTAATTGTTTTAATAAAATTATACAAGGTTGTTTGATGTGTAAAGTTCACATCGTCTTTAATAATTTTACCGCCTGTTTTTTGAATTAACTTTTCTATATACTTAAATTTATTACCAGTAGAGTCTGTAAGTAATACAAATTTCAATACTGGCGCTGTTTTCCAATAACCATCAGCATTTGCTAATAAGTCATATAATGTAGCATCGACAGTATCCCTAACAGTTGTTCCAGCTTTATATTTACTTGAATATCTAGTGCTAGGAGTTGGAGTGTTTGCGCTATAGCTTGCACCAGAAGTTAAACTTGAAGTAGTGAAAAGGTTTGATCCTGCACCCGCATTAGTTAAAAAAGCAGAATCCAAACTAGCTGAAGTACTTAAAGTAGATCGAGTAAAACCAATACCTTCAACATAATGACCACGTCCATTACTATCTGCAGCTGCAGCTACATGATATCTATCTACTGAAGTAGGTATTGCAAATTGAGTTAAGGTATTATTTGGAGCTTCATAAGAACCTCCAGTATTGCTTAATGAATAAAAAGTTGCTGCATTACCATAATCTCCTTTTAAAGTCTTAACAGAAGCAGTACCTAAGAAATAAGTTGCATCTATTGATTTAACAGTTGGTATTGTATCCATACCAGGAACATAACTATTTATGTACATTTTAGAAGTTCCTTCTAAAGCAGCATGTGCCATTTGTAAAGCAGCTGTTAAATTTGGTATTTTCATTGAGTAGTCTCCATTATCATCAGTAGTGGTAGTAAAATCAAATCTTTGTTCATAAGTATTAGTACTAGTAGTCCCATTATAAGGATTATATGTTAGTGAAGCATCAGCTATGGTAACAAATGTAAAAGCATTAACATAGGCTTTTTTAGCTACTTCAGGTGCATCATTTGTTAAGTCATTCTCAATATAAATTCTTCCTTTAACAGTGTTAGGTGCATTTTTAATATTCCAGATACTAATAGTAGCATAACTGGAAGAGGACTCATTATTACCATAATAATAATTATTAGAGATTGTTCCAAAAACTGATCCAGAAGCGTATCCATCCATGGTAGCAATAGCAGATGCTGGAAATGGAATATTTTCATTAGGAGCAAATCTAGCGATTCCAAGTGAATCTGTTTTTGCTTTAATGACTGTGCCTACAGTTGTTGGAATAGTAACTTCAGCGCCAATGACAGGTGTGCCAAATACTAAGTCTTTTACTTTTATAAAAATATCTCTTCTTCTAAGAGCCGCCTTATCTGAAAGTAATTTTGCTTTTGATAAACTATCGTTAAATAGAGCAGTTCTAATACTAAAAGAATACTGTAAATTTTGCTTTGCTGTTTCTAGCGCAGTAGCGCCAGTTTGTCTTAAATTCTCTAATTTAATTTCCTGATCATACTTGAACTGAAGTAGTTCTTTTTGTGCAGCTAATGCTGCTTGTTCGTCATATACTCCTTTTTTACAACCAGTAAGACTAGATGATATTACTGCGATTGTTGCACAAAGAAGTATGAATCTAAATTGTTTCATAATATTACTTTTTTGTTTTTTTAATTGATTGTTTGTTTTGTTATTTTGAAATTATTTTGTTTTAGCTTTAGCTTTTGCTGCTTTGAACATATTTCTTACACCCACTGTTAATTGGAAGGCATTGGTTCTTACCTCTCCCATCACACCATCAAATTCTATATAAGAATAGTTATTTCTAGCAGCAGTTAAACCATAGAGATATCTTGCTTCAATTATGAAGTTTACTTTTTTACTTGTTGGTAATTCAATACCCGCAGTAAGATTTCCGTTAAACCAATAATTTTCAAAACGGTTGGTGAATTGTTGATCTTGTACAGTACCATAAATGCTTGTTATAAATTCACCCGTTTTTTGATAACGCTCTGTTTCAAAAAATTTATTTTCCATACCTGCACCAAGTCCGACATAGTACTTCCAATTATTCTTAGTTTGTTTTTGATAAAACAAAGACAACCATGAATCAACAGAATGTAATAAAAAACTGCTTTGTTTTACATTTTTAAATGTAAACATGTTATCAAAACCGTATCTAGTATCGTCTTTGAAAGTAGTTAATTGACCGCCCGCACCTGTATAGCCTAAATTCAATCTTAATCTTAATCTGTTTTTCTTCCCTAATTTGCGATCAATAAATCCACCACCAGTATAACCTAGATTCATTCCATTGTGTGGTTGATCGTATGTGAAATTATTTACAGAAATACCATTGGTTAAACCCCAACCATATTTACTAGTTGCTGGTGCATCTTGAGCGTTAACAACAGCGCAGATTGATGTAAAAGTCATTACGATGACAGTTGACATCAGAATTTTAAATATTATTCTCATGTATTAATTTTATTAATGTGTGTTTAATATGTTACGTGAATAACAGATTAAAAATTCTTGGAAAATCTATTTTACCTGGGGGGGGGTAAATGGTAATTAAGTAAAAATTGGGGGAATAACCTTTGGCTTAAAGTTAAATCTTAGACTTAATTCTATGAATATAGAAGTATTTAATAGAAAAACAGATATTTTACAATTATAATTTATTGATTAATAATAATTTAATATAAGTAAGCCCTTAGTTCGACTGTTTTTTTAGAATATATTGTTTAAATTTTTAATAATTATTAGTTAAAATAATTAAACAATATGGCAAATAAAAATCTTTGATTGATTTACTTAAATAGTAATTACTCAGTAATTATTCTAGTCACGAAATTAAAACTACTGCCTGAGGCCATCATCTTAAATGGTTTTAAAACAGCACCCCATTTCTTTTTTTGTTCTGCCCAATCCTTTGGGTCATATAACATTGCATAAGATATACCCCAAACTTTAAATTGTCCTGCTTCTACTATAATGGCGGTTGATTCATCCATTCCAATACCTAAAGTACCTGGGTAATGTTCAATCACAGGAATTAAATCAAATTGACGATTGCGCGCTAATACATGTTGATCTAGTGCCGTATTAGTCATAAAAGAAAAGGCAGGGTTAAATGCATACTTTTTACTGATATCATCTCTGGCATCGCCTCCCACCATTAAAGAGCCCATGATAGTGGCTCCTGCTGAAGTACCCATAATGACACCGCCTCTATCTAATAAAGCAATGAACTCATCATATAATTTAGTGCCAGCATAAGCATCTGCAATTAATTGCTGGTCTCCGCCTCCAAAAAACAAGCCCTTGGCATTACGCATTAGTGCAATATTTTTGGGATCATCGGCCTCTTTTTTATTGCGCGTATGAATAGTACTTAAATTAGTAAAGCCCCGAGAGCTGAACTTAATTAAGTGCTCACCCTTTTGAATAAACTCTTCGTCGTCGGTGGCAGTAGGAATATACACCACGGGTTCATCCTTGCCACCACAATGTCCTGCGAAAAATTCAAATAAAGAATCGGGGATGGTGCCGCCTCCAATGATAATTAATTTGCCTTTATAATTAAAATAGGGATTAGAAGTAGTCTGCGCGTTAACATTAATTATAAAAAGAAAAACAGTAACTATTAGCAGCAATATTTTTTTCATAGAGCAGGGGTTTTTTGTTCAATAAATAATTGACTGCCTATCTAGAATAAGAATATATATTCTATCCTTGGTACATTAGGTCTATTTCTTTTTCAAAATTCGCTAGTACTTGCTTACGTCGTATACTTAATTTAGGAGTCATCTCTCCTTGGTCAATCGTAAACTCTCTTGGGATTAAAGTGAATTTTTTTACTTGTTCTACCTGATTGAATAATTGATTGTATTCAGCTACAACAGATTCAAATAGTGTCAGTACTTTTTTATCTTGAATGATGGCCTCATTGTTGGTAAATTCAGTACCGTTTTGTTTTGCCCATTCTTTCAATTTAGCAAAACTTGGCACAACCAAGGCAGTCACCATTTTTTTATTGTCTCCAATTAATACAATCTGTTCGATGAAAGGACTTTCCTTCATCTTGTTTTCGATTGGCTGAGGCGCAACATATTTACCACCGCTTGTTTTAAACAATTCTTTTTTACGATCTGTAATTTTTAAATACTTACCATCAATAATTTCACCAATATCTCCAGTATGTAACCAACCATTAATAATTGTTTCTGCAGTTAAATCGGGACGCTTATAATAACCCTTCATCACACTTGGTCCTGCTACACAAATTTCTCCATCTGCTTCTAATTTCATTTCAACACCTTCAATAGGTAAACCCACTGTTCCAAACTTGGTGCCACCGGCTGTTCTAAAATTAATACTAATAATAGGACTGTTTTCTGTTGGACCATACCCTTCATACACCGGTATTTGTGCTGCATTAAATATGCGAAGTAATTTTACCTGACATGCCGCACCGCCTGTTACAATAAATTTTACATTGCCGCCTAATCCTTCTCTCCACTTGCTAAATATAATTTTATTGGCAAGCTTTAATTGGAATTGATACCATGCCGAACCTGGATTTAAATTATCATATTGTTCTCCTAAAGCAACAGCCCAGAAAAATAATTTACGTTTAAGGCCAGTCAACTCTTCTCCTTTCATCATGATTTTCTCGAATACTTTTTCCAATAATCTTGGTACAGTAGAAAATCCGTCTGGCGCAATTTCTTTTAAGTTATCGCCAATGGTTTCCATGGATTCTGCATAGTAGATACTCATCCCGCTATACAAATAAATATAAGAAGCTACTTTTTCAAAAATATGATTCAATGGCAAAAAGCTTAATACTTTTTGATTGGGTGAATCTGGGAAAGGAAAACTTTTTTTACCCGCTTGTAAATTAAAATAAATATTATTATGCGTTAACATCACGCCCTTTGGTGTACCTGTTGTTCCACTTGTATAAATAAAAGTGGCTACCTGATCTACTGGAATTGTTTTTTTAATCACATCCACTTGTTGTAATAAATCTGCATCCTGTAAACACAATTCACTCCAGTGCTTTGCACCAGGGATAGGATCAAAAGTGTAGACCTCTTTTAGACAAGGTACTTTGTCTTTAATAGACATTACTTTATTGTATAAATCTTGATTGCTCGCAAACATATATTGTACAGATGCGTCATTCAATATAAAAGTCAATTCTAATGGATTGGTGGTAGGATACACTGGCACCCAGATCACACCAATTTGTTGCGTGGCCATATCGGCCATCAACCATTCTGGTCTATTGCTACTAATGATCGCAATTTTATCTGAGCCTTCTGGGGTAAAATCATTTCCAGATAAGCCAAGGCTTAATAAACCAGCACTCAAAGCATTTACAGTTGAAGCCACTTCGGCTGTGGAGTAGGTTCTCCATTTACCGTTTTCTTTTCCAGATAACATCACTTCTTGAGAAAATTTTGTTAACTGATGTTCTATACAATCAAAGAGTCTTTTAGATTCCATAAGGCAAGCATTATTGTGTAACAAAATACTAAAATAGGGGCAGAAAAAAAAGAAATTAGCCTATGAAATGGAAAGAAAAAGAGGAGAATACCTGATTAGATTTAATAGTAGACATAATTATATTATTTAAATTCCTACTACTTATTATATAACTTCTAGTAAATCAAATGAGTAAGTAAGCCGTCTCTTAATTTGGGCTCAAACCAAGTGCTTTTAGGTGGCATGACTTCACCGGCGTCGGCTATATTAAATAGTTGATCGATGGTGACAGGGTATAAACTAAATGCAACAGCCATCTCTCCACTGTTGACTCTTTTTTCAAGTTCTGCTAAACCTCTGATGCCACCTACAAAATCAATTCTTTTATCGGTTCTTTGATCGTGTATGCCTAAAACTTTTGATAAAATGGAATTAGATAAAATAGTGACGTCCAATACACCAATAGGATCAGATGAATAAATACCGGGCTTTGCTGTTAATTGATACCATGTATTTTCTAAATACATTCCAAAACTATGCAGGGCCGTTGGCTTGAAAGCCGACTCTTCTTTTTGAATAGTAAAATCCTGTTCAAGCGCTGCCATAAAATTCGCAGCAGATAAACCATTTAAATCTTTTACCACACGGTTATAATCTAGGATGGCTAATTGATTAGAGGGGAATAAAGTTGTTAAAAAATAATCAGATACTTTTTTAGCATCATCTCCTGGCTTCACCGCTTCTTCACTAATAGCTAATTTTACTTTAGCAGCAGAAGCTGCTCTATGATGACCATCTGCAATATAAGTGCAAGGCACTTCTGTTGCAAAAAGATGGGTGATTTGATCAATAATGGTTTCATCACTCACCGCCCATACGGTATGTTGAATACCATCGTCTGCGGTAAAATCATAGACAGGGTTTTTAGTGGTCTTCCATTTATCAATAATGGTATCAATGCTTGCTTGGTTACGGTAGGCCAAAAAAACATTACCCGTTTGTGCGCCAGAAGTCTTGATATGATTGATTCTATCTAACTCTTTTTCAGGACGCGTGAATTCATGCTTTTTGATAATATCATTGTTATAATCATCAATACTACTTACGCAAACTAAACCTGTTTGTGCACGGCCATCCATAATGAGTTGATAAATATAATAGCAAGGCTTTGACTCTTTAAATAAAACATCTCTTTGGATAAATGCATTTAAATTTTCTAAAGCTAATTGATAAACTTCTTGACTATGTACATCTGTATTTTCTGGTAAACCAATTTCACTTTTTGTAATATGCAAAAAAGAATAGGCATTACCTACAGCTTCTATTTTTGCTTCTGCACTATTTAATACATCGTATGGTTTACTAGCAACTTGTTTTGCTAATTGAGGCTGAGGACGCAAAGCTTCAAAGGGACTTATTTTTGCCATGGGCGCGAAGTTCGTTCTTTTTGTTGAAAATTAAATTTTTTCAGCGAATGATTTCATCAAGTCGCAGAAAGCTTCTACACTTGAATAAGGCAAGGCATTATACATGCTCACTCGAATGCCTCCTACTGTTCTATATCCTTTTACACCAATCATTCCTTCTTTTTTACATAAGGCTAAAAAAGCTTCTTCTTTGGAAGTATCTGTTAAAAAGAAAACAGCATTCATTATGCTTCTATCTTCTTTGGCAATGGGACAATGAAAAGCAGTTGAACTATCAATGGTATTGTATAATAAATTAGCTTTTGCTAAGTTTAATTTTTCCATCGCTGCTAAGCCGCCTTGCGCTTCGATCCAACGCAGGGTTAATAAACTTACATATATAGAAAAAACAGGAGGCGTGTTTAACAATGAGCCCGCTTCAATATGTTTTCTATAATCAAGAATAGCTGGAATTTTTCTATTGACCTTACCTAAAATATCTTTTTTAACCACCACCATGGTAACCCCTGCAGCGCCCATATTTTTTTGTGCGCCTGCATAGATTAAATCGAATTGCTTGAAATTAGTGGGCCTACAAAATATATCAGAGCTCATATCGCCCACTAATAAGGCAGAAGTCTGAGGATAGCTATGCCATTGGGTTCCCTCTACTGTATTGTTAGTGGTAATATGTAAATAAGTAGCGTTTGAAGGAATGTCTAATGTTTTATTTATATAGGTATGTTTTTTATCGGCAGTGTCTGAAACTACTTTTACAGGACCAAATAAATCTGCTTCCTTTACTGCTTTATTACCCCATACACCATTATCACAAATAGCGGCTAATCCGTTTTCGTCTAATAAATTCATGGGCACTTGCATAAACTGCATAGTGGCACCTCCTTGTAAAAATAAAACTTCATAAGCATCGTCTAAACCCATTAATCTTTTTACAATAGTTTGTGCTTCTGTAACTACTTCTACAAAATGAGAAGTACGGTGTCCAATTTCTAAAATTGATAAACCCGTATTATTAAAATTATGAATAGCAGCTGCTGCTTGTTCTAAAACTTCTTTTGGTAAAACAGAGGGGCCTGAATTAAAATTGTGCAATTGCATTATAGTGGTGTAAATTAAATATTAGTTTGTTTTAGTATCAGATTCTTTAATTGATGTAAGCTCGTCAACTGTAGTCACACCGCCTGAAATAGCATATTTCATTGCTTCTGCAGCATTAATATTTTTTGGTAATTTTCTAGTTTTGGATAATGGTAAAATAAAAGATATTCCCGATATCGCATAAGAGTGTGGCACATAAACGGTGACATGATCTTTTAATCCTAAGTGTTCACAGTTTTCTTGTGTAATAAATCCTATTCTCCATACATCCTCGGCATCAATACAAACTAAAACAGGTTTATCAAATTTTTTCTTACTGCCGGCGAATGCTTCTAAAAAATCTTTTACCGATGAATAAATAATTTTTACGCCCGGTGTTCTTTCCAAAATCTTATCAAAGATGGACATCAATCTTTCTACAAAAAATAAAGAAGACAACCAGCCTATTACTAACACAAGTCCAATGGCTACCAAAAAACCAAGTCCTGTTACTTTAGGTATTTGTCCATTGACTTCTGCAAATTGTTGAGGAAAAATAAAATTGAGCAGATTGGGTAAGAAATTATCGACCCAATTAAATAAACTTACCACTACCCATATAGTAACCCCAATAGGTGCCAGCACTATGACCCCTTGAAAAAAGCGCTGCGCTAGGGCAGTTAGTATTTTTTGCTTGAATAATTGACGCCTGATATTGGGCATTTGGACTAGTATTAAGGCTCAAATTTCAAACAATTTTGCCATTCGGCATAAATAATAAAAAAATAAGGCTGGAAACTTTGAAAACGAATAAAGTTTCCGTAGTTTTGCGGCTTCAAAACTACCTATGCAAGATAGAATTCTCAATAAAGCCCGTGAATTGATGTTCCAAACAGGGGTAAAACATGTCACCATGGATGACTTGGCTACTCAATTGGGCATTAGCAAAAAGACCATTTACCAGTATTATAAGGATAAAGACGCCTTGGTAAGCTCGGTGGTGGAATTTGAACTAGCCAACCATGCCTTATTATGTAATAAAAGCACACAAGCAGCAGATAATGCGGTGCATGAAATTTTCTTATTAATGACGGTCATTCAAGAGATGTTTAATAGAATGAACCCTCTTGCTTTATTTGAAATTGAAAAATATTATCCCTTGGCCTTTGAGAAAATTAAAAAACACAAGGATGATATTATTTTTTCTATGATTAGCGCCAATTTAGAAAAAGGCATTGCAGAGGGTTTATACAGAAAAGATGTAGATGTAACTATTCTTTCTAAATACAGATTAGAAACAAGTTTGATTCCATTTAATATACATGTATTTCATCCTTCCAAGTTTGATTTGCTAAAAGTGAACTTACAAATTATAGAACATTTTGTTTATGGCGTAGCCACCTTAGAAGGTCATAAATTAATGGATACCTATAAACTAAGCAATCATAGTAAGTAATCATAAATCACAAAAAATTTAAGTTAATATAAAATGAAATATCTATCCTTCCTATTAGTTGTACTTCTACATAGTCAACTACTTAGTGCGCAAACAGAAATTAAAACCTTGCATTCTTTTTCACTGAATGATTGTGTGGCATTTGCTCAAAGAAATAATGTACAAGTTAAAAATTCTTTATTAGCAATTGATTTACAAGTACAAACCAATAGAGAAATTGCTGCAGCTGCTTATCCTACTATTGGAGCCAATCTAAGTGGTACCGACTATTTAAAGATACCTACTTCTTTATTACCAGCTCAAATATTTGGTGGCACAGCGGGGACTTTTATTCCAGTTCAATTTGGAACGAAGTTCAATGCCAACTATGGTGCTAATTTTCAACAATTACTTTTTGATGGTCAAGTTTTTGTTGCCTTACAAGCTCGCGCCACTTCTTTAGACATGCAAAGAAAAAACGCAGCAGTGACTGAAGAAGCCATTAAAGCTAATATTTATAAAATATACTATCAGTTGTCGGCAAGTAAAACACAATTAAATATTTTAGATGCCAATATTGAGCGATTAAACAAACTTGCTAAGGATGCGCAAATCATGTACAAGAACGGTTTTGCGGAGAAATTAGATGTAGATAAAGTAAGTGTTCAATTGAACAATTTACAAACTGAAAAAATTAAAGCCAACAATGCGGTAGCCATTGGTTATATGGGTTTAAAAATGTTAATGGGCATGCCAGTAAAAGACAGCCTTGAATTGACTGATGTAATTAATGAGCAAAGCTTGAGTACCGATGTATTAGTAGAAAACGATTTTCAATATGGTCTTAGAAAAGATTATCAATATATAAACGCTGTAAGAAAATTAACAACCTACAATGTCAAGCGATACCAATTGAGTTATTTGCCTACAATAAGTATGTCTGGGGTTTATTCTAAAAACGCCCTAAGAACAACTTTTGATTTTTTTGAAGGAGGTAATTGGTTTCCAACTTCATTTGTAAGCTTAAATGTGAACTTGCCTTTATTCAATGGATTTGCTAAAGACGCTAGAGTGAAAAGAACAAAGATTGAATTAAATCAAATAGAAAATCAAATAGTTGCTTTAAAAAATAATATTGACAACGAAATTACACAGGCGAAATTAAATTATATGTCTTCAGTGGCGACTGTATCATTTCAAAAAAAGAATATGCAATTAGCTGAAAATGTATATCAACAAACAAAAAAGAAATTTGAAGCAGGTACAGGTTCTAATACAGAAATTTCAGCCGCACAAGCCGACTTAGTAAGTGCGCAAAATAATTTCATGAACGCATTATACACTGCTTTAATTGCTAAAGTAGATTTATTAAAATCAACTGGAAAATTATAAACTTCAACATTAAATAAAAATATTAAAATAATAATAATGAAAAATATCTCTACAATCCTAACAAGTTCTTTAATCTTATTCGCCATAGCCTGCGGTGGTGGAGGCAGTAGCTTAGAAAAACAAAAAGCTAATTTGGCATCATTGAAAAAAGAAAGCCTTAGTTTGAACGCAAAAATTGCTTCTCTTGAAAAAGAAATTGCCAATGCTGGCGGTGCAGAAACTGCAAAAGCAATACTTGTAGCTGTAACGCCGATAGCCACTCAGGATTTCACCCATTATATAGAGCTACAAGGCAAGGTTGAATCTGAAAGCGTTTCTTTTGTAACCCCTCGTGCAGGTGGAGGACAAGTAAAGGGCTTATTTGTAAAAAGAGGCGACAATGTTAAAAAAGGTCAGTTAATACTACAATTAGACAATAGCTTAATTAAACAAAGCGCCGCTGCCGCTACTCAAAATATTGAAACTATAAAATCTCAGGCCGCTTTAGCTAAAATGGTATACGAGAAGCAAAAGAATTTATGGGAACAAAATATTGGCAGTGAAATACAATTATTAACTGCTAAGACCAATGCAGATGCCTTGGCTAGTCAGTTAAAAGCGGCGACAGAGCAATTAGGTATGGTGCGTGATCAATTGGCTTATACAAGTGTGTATAGCGATGTAGATGGTGTGGCAGAGGAAGTAAATGTGAAAGTGGGCGATTTATTTATGGGCCCTGGTCAAATAAAAATTGTAAATACATCTCGTTTAAAGTTAACAACCATGATACCTGAAAATTATGCAGGTAAAGTAAAAGTAGGTACTGAAACAAGTTTAAACTTTCCAGATATTCAAAAAATAGTTGCGGCTAAAATTTCAGTGGTAGGCAATGTGATTGATCCACTAAGCAGAAGTTTTTATATAGAAGCAAAATTACCCGTTGATAAAAATTTCCGTCCGAACCAATTAGTGCAAGTAAAAATTAAAGACTACGAAAAAAAGAATGCGATTAGCGCTCCTATTAATTTATTACAAAATGATGAGAAAGGTAAATTCATTTATGTAGCTGTAATGGAAAATGGAAAATTGCTGGCGCGTAAAAAAGCAGTAATAGTTGGAGAATACTATGGTAATAATATTGAAATCCTAGCAGGCTTAGTAGCTGGTGATAATGTGATCACAGAAGGTTATCAGACCTTATTTGATGGCCAAAACATTACTACTTCAGATAAATAATTAAAAAATAAAGCTTAATAGATCATTATGTCTACTATCAATAAAATAAAAGAAAAGTTCAAAGAGTTTAAACCTACTTCTTGGGCTATTACCAATAAGACCACTATTTATTTAGTGATGCTGTTTCTTAGCTTAGGGGGAATTTATCAATTCCTTACACTTCCTAAAGAGAACTTTCCTGAAGTAGTCATTCCTAATATATTCGTGCAAACGGTGTATATAGGAAACTCTCCTAAGGATATAGAAAACTTAGTTACCCGTCCTATTGAAAAACAAATTAAGAGTATTAGCGGTGTAAAAATTAGCAAGTTCACTTCTACTTCTCAACAAGATTTTTCGGCCATTACAGTAGAGTTTAGCACAGATGTAAAGCCAGAAATTGCTTTACAAAAAGTGAAAGACGCGGTGGACAAAGCCAAGTCGGACCTGCCTAATGATTTAACACAACAGCCTAGAGTCATTGAATTAAATATCAGTGACATGCCCATTATGTATGTGAACATAAGCGGTAATTATAGTCCCGTTCAATTAAAAAAATATGCAGACGATTTAAAAGATAAATTAGAAAGCATTTCACAAATTAATAGAATTGATTTAGTAGGTGCGCCAGAAAGAGAATTTCAAATTAATGTAGATAATTATAGGATGCAAAGCTCGGGCATTACATTTGACGATATCACTTATGCAATTCAAAGAGAGAACCTTGATTTATCGGGTGGTTTACTAGAAGTAGGTACGATGAACCGTAACCTACAATTAAAAGGTCAATTGAAAAATGCAAATGATATTGCTAATATTATTGTGCGCAATTCAAGTGGTGCGCCTATTTATTTAAGAGACGTGGCTAGCATTAAAGATACGGTGAAGAAAAATGAAAGCTATGCACGTTTAAATGGTAAGAATGTACTTACCCTAAATATTGTTAAGCGTAATGGTGAAAACTTAATTGCTACAACTGATGCGGTTAAGAAAATTGTTGAAGAGACCATAGCCAATGATTTACCTAAAGATGTAAAACTGGTTATCTCAGGTGATCAAAGTATTAGAACTAAAAGTTCATTCACCGATTTAGTGAACTCTATTGTTATTGGATTTATATTAGTATTAGTGGTACTTATGTTTTTTATGGGGGTGACCAATGCCTTCTTTGTGGCCTTGTCTGTGCCATTAAGTATGTTTGTGGCCTTTGTACTCTTACCTGCTGGTGACGTATTAGTGGGCTCTCATATTACTCTAAACTTCATGGTTTTATTTGCCCTATTATTTGGACTAGGTATTATTGTAGATGATGCCATTGTGGTGATAGAAAATACACACCGTATTTTTGTTCAAGGCAAAGGAAAATTAACAGCTACTACTTCCGCTAAAATGGCGGCTGGTGAAGTTTTTATTCCTGTATTAGCAGGTACGATTACTACTTTAGCGCCTTTCTTCCCTTTATTATTCTGGCCTGGCATTATTGGTAAGTTTATGATTTACCTACCTGCCATGTTAATATTCACCTTAGCTGCTTCATTGGTTGTAGCCTTTATCATGAATCCTGTGTTTGCAGTAGATTTCATGAACCATGAAGAAGTAAAATCAGAGGAGCCTAAATCGGCCATGTTTAAGAAAAAAGGTTTCTGGATTCCTATTGCAATAGGTATTGTATTAGACTTGATGGGCTTTACTTTCTTAGGTAATTTATTGATCTTCTTTATGATTTTGGTAGTGGCCAATAAATATTTAATTAGCGATTTAATTGAAAAGTTTCAAACCCGTACCCTTCCTAGATTAATGGAGGCCTATGAAAGAATCTTACGTCGTGCTTTAAATGGTTGGAGACCAGTTAAATTATTAATAGGCACTTTTGCATTATTACTATTTTCATTTGTATTTTTTGGCATTAATATTAGTACAGGCAGGGTGGGAATTGAATTTTTTCCAAAGGGAGATCCTAACCAAGTATATGTGTATTTAAAATTACCAGTAGGTACTAAAATAAATTATACCGATTCTATTACTAAAGTAGTAGAACAAAAAGTAGCCAAGGCTTTGGAAATGGATAATAATAAAAAGAATCCGCTGGTAGAAAGTATTATTAGTAATGTGGCGGTGGGTGCAGGAGATCCTATGCGTGGAGATAGAAGTGCAAGGTCTGAATTAGGGCGTGTGCAAATTAACTTTGTGGAATATGAAAAGCGCGATGGTAAATCAACAGAGCCTTATTTAGATGCTATACGCGCAGAGATGAAAGGTATTCCTGGTGCTGAGTTTACAGTAACACAAGAATCAAATGGCCCTCCTACCGAGCCTCCAGTGAATATAGAAATTCAAGGAGATGATTTTGATAAATTAGTAAAAACTGCGGTAGGTTTAAAAAATTATTTAGACGCTGCACAAATACCAGGTATTGATGGATTAAAGATGGATGTGGATTTAGTAAACCCTGAATTAACCTTAACCATTGATAGAGACCGCGCTTTAATTGAAGGCGTGAGTAGTGCGCAAGTGGGTATGCAAATACGTACAGCTTTATTTGGTAAAGAAATTTCTAAAATTAAAGATGGCAAGGATGAGTATAAGATTCAATTAAGAAACGAAGAATTACAAAGAAATAATTTAGTAGATCTGTTGAACATGCGTTTATCTTTTAGAGATATGGCAGCTGGGGGTATGGTAAAAAATATTCCAATCAGCTCGCTTGTGAAAGTAGAACCTACCAATACCTTTGGTAGCATTAATAGAAAAAATCAAAAAAGATTAATTCAATTAAGATCGAATGTTCAAACAGACCAAGGTTTCAACCCCACTGCAGTGAATGCAGTGATTGCCCAATACATTGGTAATTTCAAAGGTATTTCCGATGGCGTCACTGTTAAACAAACTGGTGAGAATGAACAACAATTAGAAACAGTAGCGTTTTTAGGAAAGGCCTTGGTCATTGCTTTAATGTTAATTCTGTTTACACTGGTGTTACAGTTCAACTCTATTTCTAAATCGGTGATTATCTTAACAGAAATTTTATTTAGTATTATTGGTGTGCTTTTAGGCTTCTCTATATTTGGAATGAAGGTTTCAGGTGTAATGACAGGCTTAGGTATTGTAGGGCTTGCAGGTATTGTGGTGAAAAATGGAATACTAGTGATTGAATTTGCTGATGAGTTAAGATCAAGAGGTTATAAAACAAGAGAGGCCGTGATTCAAGCAGGTAAAACGAGAATTATTCCTGTATTATTAACAGCCCTTGCAGCTATTCTAGGTTTCTTACCTATTGCCATCGGCTTTAATATCAATTTCGTGACTTTATTTAGTGAGTTAAACCCACATATTTTCTTTGGGGGTGATAACGTTGCTTTCTGGAAGCCATTAAGTTGGACCATTATTTATGGTTTGGCCTTTGCCTTTTTCATGACCTTATTCATTGTACCTGCTATGTATATTATTGCTGAGCGTTTACGCCGCCCCATGCGCCGTCATTTTGGTGGCAAGTGGATTAGCATATTAGGTATTCCTCCATTAACCTTTATTTTTATTCCTTTAATGTTTATTACTACATTTATACATAGAAGGAATCAAAAAAGAAGAATCGCCAACAATAATGCGGGTGGAGATGAAACAATAAATGGTTCTTGGTATTAAATTTCTTCGTATTAATTAAATGCTAAAACAAGCAAAATGAAAAAAAATCGAGTAGCTAACTTAATGATGGTTGTCTTCTTATCTGTTTTTCATTTTGCTTGTTCTTTTGGAATAAGTAAGCAAGCTATATCGGTAACTCAAAAAAATGTTGGAAGCTTTGAAGGCAAGCCTGTTACTGAATACACTTTAGCCAATGCTGCCGGTATGCAAGTGGGTATTATTAATTATGGTGGCATACTTACTAAAATAATTACTCAGGCCAAGGATGGCAGCTGGGGCGATGTGCTTACTGGTTATGAAAACTTTGATGGTTATTTACAAAAAGGCAATCCTTATTTTGGTGCATTAATTGGCAGATACGCTAATAGATTAGCAAAAGGAACTTATACTATTGAAGGCGTTCAGTATCAAGCAGTCTTGAATAACAATGGTCAATCATTACATGGTGGCTTAAAAGGTTTTGATAAAGTTTTATGGGAAGCATCTGCATTACCAGGTGATAGCAGTATACAATTAGTATATCTAAGTAAAGATGGCGAAGAAGGTTATCCAGGAAATGTAAAAGTAGAAGTAGTCTATACTTTAACAGCTAATAACGCGATTAAAATAGAATATACAGCAAGCACCGATAAAACCACAGTCATTAATTTAACCAACCATGCTTATTTTAATTTAAGTGCAGGTAAGTCGCCCACTATTTATGACCATATTTTAGAAATTAAAGCAGATAAATATACGCCCGTAGATAGTTTATTAATTCCTACAGGTGCATTAGTTGAGGTAAAGGGAACACCCATGGATTTTACCAGTCCTAAAAAAATAGGACTAGATATTGATAAAGTGGCTGGAGGCTATGACCATAACTGGGTATTAAATAAAGCAGCTGGTTTAGAAGAAATAGCTAGTGTATACGAGCCCAATAGCGGAAGATATTTAACTGTAGCTACTACAGAGCCTGGTCTACAATTTTATTCAGGTAATTTTTTAGACGGAAGCTTAACAGGTACTAAAAAAGGAATTATATATAATAAGCATTATGCACTCACTTTAGAAACTCAACATTTTCCTGATAGCCCTAACCAGCCTGGCTTTCCAAATACCTTATTAAAACCAGGTGAAACCTATCACCAAACTACGGTGTATAGTTTTTCAACGAAATAAAAAGAAAATTTTTAAATATATAAAAACCAGCTTACAAAAAGAGCTGGTTTTTTTACTTAGTTATTGATAAGTAGGTTTTATGCTACTAAATGCGTCCCCTCTTCAATACTCGTAATATACACTGCTAATTCTTTATGCATTAGTTGGGCATAGCTAGCAGAAAGCTTTTTTGTAATTTCTTCTACTGCCATTTTTTTGATAATATTAATAGTGCAGCCACCAAAGCCACCTCCCATCATTCTAGCACCTAATACATTTTCATTATTTGATACTGCTTGCACTAAAAAATCTAATTCGGGGCAACTCACTTCATATAAACTAGATAAACCTTTATGTGTTTCAAACATTTTTTTTCCAAAGGCTTGCATGTCACCCTTCGCTAAATCCTGCACTGCTAATTGCACACGCCGAATTTCTTCCACCACATACTTACATCTTTGATAAACCTTAGCAGTTTTCTCTATTGTAGTTGTCTCTTCTACTTTATCTTCATTCATTTCATTTTTTGTATTGGCATTAAATGCCAAACATTCTTCTACTTGTTCTAGGCTTATATCTCTGAATGTTTTTATAGTAGGATATTTTTCTTGAATTATTCTAAGTCCCCTCTCACATTCTAAGCGGCGGGTATTATATTCAGAAGAAGCTAGCGCGTGTTTAATTTGTGTATCGAATAGAACAATACTATAATCATTTAATGCAAGGGGATAATAAGTAAAAGCTAAACTATCGCAGTCTAATAAAATGGCTTTGTTTTTTTGTCCATGTAAACTAGCAAACATATCCATTAAACCACAATGCACGCCTGCAAATTTATGTTCTGCTTGCTGTGCCATTAGGGCCATTTGCATTTTTGTAAGTGATAGACTATACAATTCATTGAGGGCAAACAATACTGCGCACTCCACTGCAGCCGAACTTGAAAGGCCAGCACCTAATGGAATATTACCTTGAATACAAATATCAAAGCCTGCAGCTAGGTTTGTTTCATTAGTAGGTACATTAATTTTAGTGCTGGGTGTATTGTTATCTGTAACAATAAAGTTATTAGTAGTAGCATGCGTTATATTTAAAACCTGATCCACTACCCCAATTATATAATTAACCCATGCTGTAGGATGCGGCACTAAGTTATGAGTGGGTACTATGATGGTTTCTCCCAAATCAGCTGCCACCATATGTATGGCTCCATCAGCTCTTTTGCCTATGGCTACTTCAATAAACTTGTCAATGGCAGCGGGCAGTACAAAACCATGGTTGTAATCGATATGTTCTCCTATTAAATTTATTCTTCCAGGAGATTTAACTACTAGAGCAGCATTATAATTAAAATGATTTGAAAACTGAGTTCGAATAGCTAACATAAAATAAAGGTTTTTATGTTAATTTATAATTTTTGTAAACAAGCCGCCGCCGCTTCCAGCGTAGATTCTTTTTTAGCAAAGCAAAGTCGTATTACCTTGTTATCGGTAGCATTATGATAAAAAGCAGACATAGGTATAACCGCCACTCCATATTCTTTCACTAATTTTTCTGCAAATACTTTATCTGATTCATTCGATATACCAGCATAACTATAGGATTCAAAATAAGAACCAGAAGAAGGAATATATTGTAAAGGCGTACTTGCTAATAATTTTCTTAGATAATCTCTTTTAGCTTGATAGAAATGACCTAAACTTAAATAGGCTTCTTTATCTAACATATGTTTAGCAATGCCTAATTGCTTGGGTGTATCGCAGCTAAAGGCATTGAACTGATGCACTTTGCGGTATTCCTTCATTAAATTTTCTGGAGCCACGCAGTAGCCTAGTTTCCAGCCTGTGCAGTGATAGGTTTTACCAAGAGAAAAGCAAACAAAACTACGTGCAAATAATTCAGGATACTTCATCACCGACTCGTGCTTTTTGTCGTCATAAATTAAATGCTCATACACTTCATCACTTATTAAATACAAATTATTGGAAACGACTATTTCTTGTAATTGTAAAATATCTTCTTTCGTCATCACCATGCCAGAGGGATTATGCGGCGTATTCATTAAAATAGCCTTTGTCTTTTTGGTAATGGCTGCCTTTAGGGTATCCCAAGGAATACTATAATTAGGATAAGTTAAAGCAATGGGTACCACCACCCCTCCGTTAAATGTAATATTGGGAATATAACTATCATAGGCAGGTTCAAAAATTATCACTTCATCCCCTGATTCAATAATAGTAGAAAAAGCAGAGAAGATTGCATAAGTGCCGCCCGGTGTTATGGTAATTCCCGTTTCAGGGTTAATGGTAGTTGCATATATAGCATTGATTTTCTCAGCCAGTCTTTCTCTTAATAGGGGAACTCCGTTTGTATGCGCATATTGATTCCCACCGGCTTTCATTGCCTCTGTAACACAATCAATAAGGGCTTCACTCATAGGAAAATCGGGAAAGCCCTGGCCTAAATTAATGGCATTATGCTTCACCGCCAATTGACTCATTACTGTAAATATACTAGTGCCAATATGGGGAAGCTTTGACTGCATATAGGCTTTAAAATGTCAATTGATTGGATAATCTCTTTAATTCGATCTCAGCAATTTTTGCATTGAAACGTAAACTCACTAATCTAAACCCAGCTGTTTCAAAACTTTGTTGTGCTTGCTTTACATCTACCATGGTAGCTTGGCCTAATTGATATTTTTGCATCACTAAATCCAATAAGGATTGTGACATTTCAAAATTTTGAATTTCAATGGGCGTTTGCTTTAAACTATTTTTATAACTCTGATAGGTTTTAAATAATTCAGTAGTCAAATTCTGCTCTGTATTTTGTAATTGAATTTTTGCGGTATTGGTATTGATTGATGCATTTTTAATAGCACGTTTATTGGCGCCACCATTATAAATAGGGATACTTAAGTTCACCCCTAAAAATGGACCATAACTTTCATTCAATAAAATGAAACCAGCTGCCGATTGATTACTATTGTAATTAAAGCCTGTACTCGCTCTTAGGGTTGGATAAGTTAAAGATTTAGTTTCCTTTTCTAAAAACTGATTGATATTAATTAATTGTTGTGCGGATTGTAATAAAGGATGATTTTTCATTTTCTGCTCCACGACTGATAATATTATTTGATCGTCTATTTCAATACTATCATTGATTATTACAGTTGTGGTGGCCGGCATTACAATTGTATTCAACAAATCGGCTTTAACTTGGTCAATAATTAATAATTGATTTTGTTTCGCTTGTAATAAAGCATTTAAATCTATATTGGATTGTAAAAGATCGGTTTGATTGGCAACACCTATTTCTTGTCTTGTTTTTACAATGTCTAATCGTTGTTGACTAGCTTCAATTGACTTTTCTATAGTTTTTAAAAATGCTTGTTGACGAACAACATTATAATACTGCTGCATTACTATTGAAATAGTATTCAATAATTGTGATTCAAGTAAAAACTTATTTTGTGTTTGTAAACTTTCTAATCGGCTTTTGGTTGCTTGCACTCTATAGCCGTTAAACAATATCATATTGGCATTCACTGCACTATTTAAAGTACTACCATCAACACCATTACGAGATGTATTTCTACTAGCATCTGGAAATGTTTGATTAATGGTGGTTAATGTATTGTTGTTGGTACTGTTATTGGTAATGGTGGGTAAGCCCCCTGCTACACCATAATTATTATTGTTTTTAGCAATGGCTAAATTATTCTCCACCAATTGAATTTCATAACTGTTTTTTAAAGCAGTTTGAATGGCTTCGTTTAAGCTTAAAATTTTTTGTGCATCAGCATGTGTAGTAGCTACTAGAAGGAAACAAAGAAGAAGAAATAAAGAAGTTAATTTTTGCATACTTTAAAATTAAGATAGCGAACTAGAAACCAGGTAAAAATTACATCAGTGGTTGAATAATAGAATTTTTTGACCCTTACTAGCCCACTAATGTGCCTATAGCTGCTCCTTGTACTACTTTTAATAAATTTCCAGGTTGGTTCATGTCAAATACAATAATGGGTAATTTATTTTCCATGCATAAGGTGAATGCAGTAGTATCCATTACTTTTAAGTTCTTTGATATACATTCTTGGAAGCTGATTTTTTCAAACTTAACAGCCGCAGGATTTTTCTCTGGGTCGCTATCATAGATACCATCCACACGGGTTCCTTTTAAAATAACATCGGCCTTCATTTCAATAGCACGCAGTGAACCTGCTGTATCAGTAGTGAAATAAGGATTACCTGTACCTGCACCAAATATAACCACACGCCCTTTTTCTAAATGACGAAGTGCTTTACGACGAATATAAGGTTCTGCAACTTGCTCCATAACAATGGCCGATTGCAAACGTGTATACACTCCAATTTTTTCAAGCATGGCTTGAATAGCCATCGCATTAATAACAGTGGCAAGCATGCCCATATAATCTCCATGTGCGCGCTCAATACCACTATCGGCTTCATTCATTCCTCTATATATATTACCGCCTCCAATAACAATGGCTACTTGTACACCTAGTTCTACTACTTGTTTAATTTCATTAGCATATTGCTCAATAATTTTAGGATCAAAGGGGTCTCCCGATTTTTGATTTCCAATTAATGCCTCTCCTGATAATTTCAATAATACACGCTTGTATTTTGGCAACATATTTCTACTTATTTTGTCCTTGCAAGATAAGAATTTTGGGGCAACAAAAAAGGGTTCCGACTCATCGAAACCCCTTTTTCTGTCTTAATATTGGAAGTGTTCTACATTTTTACCATCTTAAACTGATGTACAAATTTATAATCTGATGAACTTAATTTGACCAGATATACCCCACTTGAAAGTTTACCCAAGAAAATAGGCGTTCCGGTACTTAGCCCTTTTAGGCTAAATAAAATATTGCCTGTAGTGATAGAAATGACGTCTACATTAAGCTTACTATATCCATTTATTATAAAATCAAGATTTACCTGGTTCACAAACGGATTAGGTGCTAGTTTAATATACTCTGTTGAACTAATTTTAAATAAGTCGGTGGTTAAATAGAAGTAGTTTAATGAAGTAGCGGAACAACCATCTTGAGTTACTTTTACACTGTAATTGCCGATACTAGAGGGTCTAATTGTCTGCGCTTTTTCTCCAGTGGGTTCTCCATCTTTATACCATAGAATGCCTGTACTAACAGAAGAGACTAAATTATTATCCTTGTCTCTTGTAATAGTAGGAATACTAGGTGCAGTTTTTATTGTAAAAGATTTGACTGTAGAATAAATACTGCTACCATTTTTATTAGTTGTTTTAAGTCTAACATAAAATGTACCAGTTTGTGTAAAATCAAATTGTACACGTGTAGTTGTTGACTCTATTGATTTAGTCGAAGTGAAATTTATATCATTGGAAATTTCGAATGTAAATTTATCAATCTTGGTAACAGAATCAGATTTAATTAATATAGAACCAGGGACTGTCAAACAAAATGTTGCATTCGAACTTGTGTCAGCATTAATAGTTACTATTTTGGGTTGCTCTGGGATGTCTGCTGTAACATTTAACTTAATATAACCATAATTAGAAATATTTAATGTTTTATGGGTGAGTTTTACAAATGCTGTATGATATAAGTTTTTAGTTCGGTCCAATGATTGATTTAAAAATACTTGATTATTATTCTTTATAATAACACTTGTATCTATTGTTGGATTAACAATACTAAATTCTATTTGTGTTGTATCATATCCATCAATTTTTATAGAACCTAGATAAGTGCCTTTGGTAACGACTTCTTTTACATCAATAGTTTTATTTCCGACTGTGAAATCATTTACAGCTTTATGAAGACTACCCATGCCAGTTTGAGCTGTAAAATACTCTGGCACATTATCATTATTTAAATCAACTAATTCAATATAATTGGTTAAAGTTTGCTCTTCTTGTAAGCTAGATGGCGAATTAGAATTATTAGAACTAGATACAGAGGACAAAATTTTACCTAAAGACTTTATTTCATAATTAGTACCATTAAATGAATAATACTGAAAGCTTGTTTTATTATTCCAGTACCCTCTCCATGCACCCGTTGGGAACCAATTTGCATACTTTGGATCATACATTTCAAATCTTGGTAAAAAGTCTAATAAACCGTCTCCATCAACATCTATAACATTAAAGCCCTTCATAGCATTCCCGGTTTCAACAATATTCGAATTATTGGGAAAATAGGTTCCTGTTACATCACTATTTCCTGTTTTTGAAATAGATAATACTTTAAAAATATTTCTTGGAAGAATTTTTAAATAATCCTGGTTAGACACAGTTCCAAATAAAAATATAAGCTCTTTGGTCCCATCTTTATTTAAGTCTACTTCTTTCATTTGTATTAGTGCATAAGATAAAAAGTTATCCTTGCCATAAACATTATTTTTAGAAAAAATATCAACTGGATTTTTAATATCAAATATGCCTTTATTATTTGGATAATATACCAATCTAATCGGTTCTGTTGGGCTGGGTGCATTTAAAGTTAATACCCAATCTTTATACCCATCATTATTCATATCTATCAAATAAGGATAATGAAACCCATCACTTCTATTAAAATCTTCGCTAGGATATATTCTTGGAATTTCATCCATATCTAAGGAAGTATTAAATAGACCTTTGCCATCATTGTATAATATTTTGCCTTTACCATTATTAGCTTTTAATACAATGTCATTATCTCCATCATTATCTACATCACCACCCGCACCAAAAAAAGTACCTGTTAATACAGAGTATGCGGGAATTTGACTTACTTTATCTATTAATCTATTTGAATCAACTTTATAATACCTAAATTTTCTAAGGTAAAATACTGGATCGTAATAAGTGGCTGCTTCTGGAGAACCTGCAGGACCATAATCAACTCCACTAGTCATTCCTAATTGTGTTGCCACATCCTTCCAAAGTGGACTCGGGCCCACATGATAATGCTCCCCCCAATTTAAATACTCTTTTACACCATCGCCATCTAAATCTAATTCTGTTTTTATATCCCAATTATGTAATAAAGTTTTTGGGACAGAATTAGGTTTAGATAAATCTTCATTTGAAATATTTATTGTTAAAGGATTTTCCTGTT